>OBVD01000252.1_pt1 | contig 51427 bp, 56 predicted proteins | sample 1495031 | NCBI WGS metagenome assembly OBVD01 (sample SAMEA2579967, study PRJEB22360) | human gut metagenome
AGAATGAATGTACCGCCGATTTCAGAATAGGCGTACCGTTCGAGCAGAATTTGCATCCTGTTCCTCTTTCGGCAAATAAGACAGCTCCACCGCCGGACGCATAGAAATCTTTTTGTCATCGACCATTTCTAGGATTTCCGGGATAAGTTCTGTAAGGCGGATATAGCGGCGGATTTGGTCTTGGCTTTCTCCAACTTGCTCACCTAATATTGCTCTTGAAGTTTTACCTTTAAACTTCTGTGCCAGTGGCACAGAAGTCAAATCTCTTCTCTGTCCCTGTCTCTTCATAGCATCTAACTTCATTTTATAAGCAAATGCCTTTTCGGATGGTAAGATTTCTTCTCGCTGAAGATTGCTGTCAACCATAACAATGACTGCTTGGTCATCACTAAGATTTCTTACAATACATGGCATTGTCTCTTTTCCTGCCAATTCACTTGCCATTTTTCTGCGGTGTCCGGAAATCATTTCATACCCACCTGTTGGCTTTTCCCTGACAAGTGCTGGAACTAATACGCCATGATCACGCACGCTTTCGATAGTTTCCAACATCTTATCGTCCATCTTGACCTTAAACGGATGATTCGGGAAATCTGTAATTTCATAAATAGAAATATCTTTTACATACTCCTGATTCTTCTGTTCTCTTTCTTCCTGCGTTGTAAAAAGGTCATCGACTGAGGGAAGATTCATGTTTATTTCTCTGCTTTTCGCCACACTGAATCACCTCCCTAGTAAATTCTGCATACGCCTTTGCAACAGTTCCATTCTTGTCATACTCATAAATGCTCTGTCCTGCTGCACTGCTTTCTGCTGCCGTGATAGCCACTGGAATAACCGTTTTGAAAATCCTGATATGCTTTCCATAATTCTCTCTAAGGCTATCCTCTGTTGTCCTTGCAAGTTTTGTCCGCATATCTGCAAGTGTCAGCAATACTCCATCAATCTTCAGACTGGGATTTAACTGTCTCTGTACCTTACCGATTGTTTTCATTAACTGTGTCATGCCCTTTAGTGGAAGATAATGAGCCTGCACCGGAACAATTACACTGTCTGCGGCAGCTAATGCATTGATGGTCAACATTCCCAAACTAGGCATGCAATCAATCAGAATATAATCATAATCCTTTTTCAAATCTGACAAATACAGCTTTAATGTCTGTTCTCTACTCATGGCATTTACCAATGATATTTCCATGCCCGATAATTCAATATTAGTTGGAATAATGTCTACACCTTCTTCATGGTGTAAAATGCCTTCATTATACACAAACGGTTCGTCTTGTAATATCTTCTTCATTTGTGTTTCCAATGTAATCGGAAGACTGTCTGCATTCGTCCAACCTAATGCAGTTGTTAAATCTCCCTGTGGATCAGCATCAACCAATAATACTTTTCGCCCCTGATTTGCAAGACCAATTCCCAGATTTAATGTAGTTGTGGTCTTAGCTGTTCCTCCCTTCTGATTTGCAAGGGCAATTACTTTGCATTTGGTCATATGGTTTCCTCCTTCCTCGAAAAATTTAATAGCCAATCCTTTTTACAGGACTGGCTATGTATAAAAATGAGCATGAAAAAGCCGACTGACTCATAATGAACCAATCGGCTATGTAGTACACTATCTCAATATTACCACAAGAGTTTTTATATAAACTTTAATCTTTAAATTTATTGTGATATCTCTACTATTTTTCACCTACACTCCAAAAAATTTGTTTGTAGAACTTAATTCCAAAACTTTTGCTTTTTCAATATATTTCGTATCTATTTTGTCTATACGTTCCCTTAAAATTGGAATAATATATTGTCCTTCAATATCATCACATATTTCAAAAATTGTTCTAAGCTGATTTATATGTGTATTCTCCATTTTATCATGAATAACAAAGTAAGGTACCTGAATACCGGCATCTATACTATACTGCATATATGCCAAATCATATGCTACAATAACAGCCTTTTTCTTTCCTGTTCCTACATTTCCTCCAAGCGCAGCAATACTTACAGGAAATTTCCCTTCCTCTTTCCATTTTTCATTGTATGCCAATAAATATTTCTCACCATATAATTTGTCACAATAACCAGAGAATACTTGGTTGAATTTTTTTATTTTCTCTTCAACCCCATCACTCTTCATTTGTTCTTCGATTTTAACCAATTCCTTACTAAATTTAGAACGCGCTTGTTCCTGCTCTTCTAACAAATTTATAGATTGCTGAATTTCTCCTTTCTTTAAAGATAAATCCTCTATCTGTTTATTCAGCATATTCAGTTCATCTAAAAGCCCTTCATCCAACGCCTCAATAGTAACTTTTTCTTTTTCAGTAAGAATACCATTTAATTGTTGAGAATACTGTTCCAACAGTTCTTGTTTCGTCACTAACTGCGAACGAATAAAATCGATTCTATTTTGAATCATAGAATTATGGAAAGCAACCATATCCTCAAAACTTCTTTGAATATCAGGGACATAGCTTTTCGCCTCTTCATAGATAGCTTGTAATGTAGTAAAATCTATATCTTTTTTTTCTTGTGAAAGTTTCGAAATACTTTCTTCGATATTTTTTATTTCAAATTCTAAAAATTGCATATTTTCTTGCAATTCATTAATTCGTATCGTCAATTTTCTTTTTGCATCCAACTCATCTCTATATGCATCCATATAAGATAATTTCTGTCTTTTTTCATTCATCACATTTAAGTCTTCATTTACAAGTTCTAGAGACTGTTTCAAAACACTTAACGAAACAATACTCTTACTTTTTTCCAATGCTTGAATTGTTTTTTGACATTCTAATATCTTATCATTTATTTCACTTCTTTTATTTAACAATACTTCACCATATATCTGAAACAAAAAACAATATACTAAATCATAGGTGTCATTCGAGGTCATCATTGGCAAAAATTTTATAATACGATCTTCTGCTGTATTGTCCAATCGAATAAACTTTGGAATAAGCTGTCTAAATGTTGGTTTATCTTCATTCAAATCAAAAATTATCTTCTTTAATTCATTCCAGAAATCATTTTCATTGTAAGTTTTATCAAAAATATACTTCTTTCCTCTTGGAAACAAGTCTCTTTTTATTATATATTCCTTCTTATCTTTATTAATTAAAACTAATTCCGCCTGCACCTTATATTCACTTAAAAATGTCTTTATCTCTATATTTTCGCTTCGTGTATCAGAATCATAATATAGTTCTCTAGTAGACTTTGCTCCTAAACATAAATCAATAATTTTTATTGCTGTGGACTTTCCCACACTATTACCACTTTCTCTCATATCTTTAGGAGTATCATCAATTATCAAACTCAGTCCTTTTTCATTAAAAATAATCTCTCTGATAATTTCTTCAGAAGGTTTGGTTTTGCGCACTATTAGTTCTTTTATTTTCATAATATACCTTCCCTTCCTCAATTTTTACTAATGACAACAAGAACAACCAATCCAATGCATAATATAAGAAATCCACATGAATCTTTCTTTTTAATTGATTCTGAATTTCTTGAAATAACACATCGATAGGTATAACTTTTTTAGATTTCAAAATTTTCAATAAAACACTGCCTAAATAATATAAAGATAGTTCTGGTTCTCTTTCAACATTTACAATCATAACGGTTTCTCCAATATTTTACACTCCATAAAACAATAGCAAGTAAAACACGCTATCCCAAGGTCTAAATCCTCTTGATATATAGAATCCATTTCTCTGGACGATTGAACAACTTGTAATATCTGTTCTTTAACCATATCAATAATTCTATCTGAATTTTCGCGGATAATTTCCATTTCACTTTTTTCTGCAGCCTTATATTCTAGCATTATCTGACCTTTTGCACGCAGATACCACATATGAACACACTTTAAAATTTTAGCCTTCCCTCTTATATTCGAATCATCATAAGCATTCAAATAATTATCACAAGTTGAATAATATGCAGCAAACTCTTTTATAATCTCCTTATAAACCACAACCCCATTATATTCAATTTTATCGTCAGGTTTAAATTCTTGTATATTGACTCCACTAGCAGAATACTCTTCGTCAATACAAACATTTCCTAACACCTTAACTACATTCGAAATAAGTGATGGTATTCTAATAGCTTTTTGCATTGTGAAGTAAATACTGCCATTATTATTTGCTACCATCACTCCCGAATTATCACCACAATTTTCAACTCTATATTTATCGCTTATCATGAACGTATTTCCCCTGAATTAATGCCACTGATTACACCAGAGTTATTCCCATTATTAGTAACCTCCACATCACCATTACTTGTTACATTACGACTTTTTTCTTCTTTTATCTGTTTTAATATTTTTTTTGCTTCATTTTTCGCACAAACAGCAACTATTGTAGAAACAACTGTTGCAGCAGTACCTATTGCAGTCAAAATCAATGTCCAATCCATAACATATCTCTCCTTTTTATTTCATTTTACCACTCATATCAACAATAATCTATGCAACTTTTCATTTTATTCATATCACAATAACACGAATTTAGATCACAAATCACCTTGTAGTATCCCATCCGAATCTTATTTTCAGTTCAACTATGCAGAAAATATGGATAAAATAGTTGTTTCAATCCCTACATTTCCAAGAAACAAAATCCTCCAGTGTATTATCTAGGAAAAAACACTTTAAATTCTCCACACAACTACACCATCAAAAATCTTACTATCACAATAATCAATATCCTGTTATTCCGTTGTTGAAGAACATTCGCTCCGATAAATATCTTATCGGAATCGGTAACACCAAGCCGTATTTGGTACTGATGTTTTAGAAATAATTGTTATTTTCTCAGTATTGTTACTTGTCCAGTATATCACCCGAATGGAAAAAAGTACAGAACAAAGGCGAATGTTTGTTCTGTACTTTCAAATCTTGATTTATTCAAAAAGTTCCGGCTCATTCTCAATCAAATCTTCCGCCAGATATTTTGCGTCCATATTTTCTATTCCATAACTGTCATTTGAAATTTGTTCAGCAAGTTTACTGGAATAATAAAGATCAAATGCTTTTCGTAAATCAATCCCTTTCATTTCAGAAATTGCATTAATGATATCATTTTCCAAATTTTGCTTATAAACTTCTTCCAGTTGCTTCTTATCTACCATTGTTTTCCACCTCATATGCTCTTTTAAAAGTGATCACTCGATCCAGTGTTTCCTGATTTACAATACAGATTTGATTATTCATCTTATAGTATCGCAATTCACCCAACACTTTTTCTTTATTCCATAATCCCCTAAAATACATATCTACAGTCTTAAACACGTCATCATCCGCAACATTTCCTATAATAATGTCATATTCTTTATTTAATGGCTGTCCTTTTCTACATGCACATACAAAATCAAGCCATTTCTCATTCTCTTTTTCAAAAGATAATACCTTAAAATCATCCCATGCTTCAGATAATTCATAAACATTAACTATTGCAGCCTTTTCCTGTCTCATGCCCTTTCGAACTGCCCATTTCTTTGCCTGGTTTTCAAAAGTTGTAATATAGAATCCTCGGCCAAAATCCAGATACTTTTTCGAATGTACTACATCCGGATTTTCTATAATTTCTGTTGATCCATGATATACAATCATACATTAACTCCTTTTTCTCTCACATAATCAGTAATATCTTCTACCAAATATTCTTTTCCCTGCGTATGAAGAACATCATAGCATTTAATAATATAATTATCCAAAATTCCGGTTGAATTTAATATTTTATACACTTTGGCTGGAGACATCTTCCACTTATCTGCAAGACTATACAGCATGAATATTGAAAAGCTCAATTCTTTTTTCTCACACATAATCACTACCAACCTTTCCTTCATATTTATATTTAGATTATAACAAGTATTTTATGTTCATACACTATATTTTTCAATTATTATCCAAAAAAGCAGGCAATGAAAAGTCACAAAACCTCTTCATCCACCCGCTTTTCACCTATACTCTCACCACTACCACTTCCACAACATCTGGATGTTCAACCACCGACATACCACAAAATACCACCTGCTTTTCGACCTCCGTCTACTAGGAGACAAAATATTCCACTGCGTTCTCAGGGAACATCTCCTTAAACTCGCCGTACAACTGAGCTGCAAGTGTTTTATTATGAGCGATGACAAGCGTCGGCTTCTGTAATTGCTGAATCACATTTGCCATCGTAAAAGTTTTTCCAGAACCCGTAACCCCTAGTAAAGTCTGGCATTGATTGCCTTCCTTGAAACCTTTTACCAACTGCTCGATCGCCTGCGGCTGGTCTCCGGTTGGCTTATATGGGGCTTTCAAAATGAATCTATCCATAGCAAAATCCTCCATGTGTGACTTTTCGTATGCTTACTGTCAGCCACATTTTCAAATATATTCGTAACGGAATGCAAAATACTCCGTCGAGTATTCATCATTTATTTATTCAAAATTTTTGTCTTCCAACACTGTTTGTAATTCTTCTTTACTAGGAAGTACCGTTTCGTATTTACTCGCAAATATCTGATTATTATCCTTAGGCAATGTCATTTCTACAATAGCATCCTTCTTATCTTTACAAATTATAATACCTATTGTTGCATTTTCATCGTCCAATTTAACTTTTCGGTCATAATAATTGACATACATCTGCATCTGTCCTATATCTTGATGCTTTAACTGGCCAATTTTCAAATCAAACAATACAAAACAACGCAATAAACGATTATAAAACACCAAATCAACTCTAAAATGCTCTTCTTCAAATGTAAATCTAACCTGTCTGCCTACAAATGTAAATCCTCTCCCTAATTCTAATAGGAACTTCTGCAAATTATCTATAATTCGATTTTCCAATTCCGTTTCAGAATAAGTAACCATTTCCGGAAGTCCTGTAAACTCTAAAATATACGGATCTTTGAATATATCTTCTGGCTTTTCAAGCATTTGTCCTTCTGTTGCAAGACGCATTACTTCTTCCTTATTTCTGCTCAATGACAAACGTTCATATAGCGAACTACCATACTGACGTGCCAATTCATCTTTACTCCAGCCATTTCTATATGCTTCTATTTCGTAAAAATGACGTTCTTCAATCTTACTTATTCTCATTAAAATAAGATAATGAGACCAACTCAAATAAAATTTTCTTCCTTCTTTTGTAGTCGGCAAGTTTTCAGATTGGGGAAACACCGTTTCCCCAATTGAATCTTTAGAATATACCAGATAAAATTTTCTCATCAATTTTAAATTATCATACGAGTAACCTCGCCCAAATTTTTGCGTTAACCTCTTTGATAATTCTTTTAATATGTACTTTCCATATGCTGCACGTTCTTTTCCATCCTGTTCCTCTTCAATAATCATTCGCCCTGCTTCATAATATGAGTATACCATCGTCATATTTACTGCAACTGATAATTTTTTTTTTGCATTTTGGAATAACTCTATTACTTTATTATAAAAATTTTCCTTTTGAATGTTATCCATCTATTCACATCCTTTCATTTTTCTTACTCTAATCTTCGCAAAACTCTATAATCTCTTCCTCTGATATCGGACAATAATCATTCCATCCGAAAAATCCATACTATTCGGTACTAAAGCACCAAATAGCACTCGTTTTCCCCCCTGACATTCCAGCTCACGAATTATTCCACCGCGATCTCCGGGAAGGACTCCTTAAACTCACCGTAAAGCTGCACGGCAAGGTTTTTATTGTTCACTATGATAAGCAGGCGTATTCTGATACTAATTCAAAGTGATCCACATTTTCTCCTTATCAGTATAGGCATATTTTGCTCACACTTATTCCCTGCCGTTATTATATCAAAATATAAAATAAAAGTACAGAGCAAAATCGAATGTTTGTTCTGTACTGTGATATACTTTTTCACTATAACTTCTATTACATATTTACAACTCCTTTTTCAAATTCTGCCTCTGAACCAACAAAATGATCTGGTTCATACTCTCCATACGTTGTTTTCCATGCAACACAGCCGACCTAATCAATCTGTTTCGCTATCAAGTAACACATGTTCTAACGTCTCCTTAAAATCTTTTCTGATAAGATCTTAGCTCCCCAATATTTCTATATACATTTTCTCTTTTTCGTTGTTATAACAACATACTTTCCTTGTTCCATGCGCTATAATCCTCCCATAACTTGAATCACTATTCGAAATTTTTATCTTCGAACCTTATTGAAACCACAGGAGGATTATCAAAATGGAACAAAATATGTTTTGCTATCAATGTCAGGAAACAGCCGGGTGTACCGGATGCACAAAAATGGGCGTATGTGGAAAAACACCACACGTAGCCGCTCTGCAGGATCTGCTTGTCTGGGTGACGAAAGGATTATCTGCAGTGACAACGCAGATGCGCCGGGAAGATTTAAACGTGACCGGTGAAATCAATCAGCTGATTACCAAAAATCTCTTCACAACGATTACAAATGCCAATTTTGATCCCGAAATGATCACTTCCCAGATTGAAAAGACACTTCAGATCAAAAAAGTGCTTCTTTTACAACTGAAAAATCCGGAAAAATTGCCGGAGGCTGCCCGATGGTCTGCAGCCCCTTCTGAATTTGCAGCCAAAGCTGCCACTGTAGGAGTTTTATCAGCAAAGGATGAAGATATCCGTTCATTGCGTGAACTGATCACTTACGGACTGAAAGGATTATCTGCATACTCCAGACATGCCAATGTTCTTTTAAAAGAAGATAAAGAACTGGATACCTTTCTCCAACGCGCTCTCGCAGCAACGCTGGATGATACCCTGACCGTGGAAGATCTGGTGAATCTGACACTTGAAACCGGTAAATACGGTGTTTCCGGAATGGCACTTTTAGATCAGGCAAATACAGAAGCCTATGGAAATCCGGAAATAACAAAAGTCAATATTGGAGTCGGTAAAAATCCGGGGATTCTGATTTCCGGTCATGATCTGAAAGATCTGGAAATGCTTCTTGAGCAAACCGAAGGAACCGGAATTGATGTCTATACACATTCTGAGATGCTTCCGGCACACTACTATCCTGCATTCAAAAAATATTCTCACTTCAGAGGAAACTATGGAAATGCATGGTGGAAACAAAAAGAAGAGTTCGAGTCTTTCCACGGACCGATCCTGATGACAACCAACTGTATCGTTCCTCCAAAGGACACTTACAAAGACCGCCTGTACACTACCGGTGCGGCTGGATTTCCCGGCTGTCAGCATATTGACGACATACCTGAAAAAAACAAAGATTTCTCCAAGCTGATCGAACAGGCAAAACACTGCGCACCGCCTTTGGAAATTGAACGTGGTGAAATTATCGGTGGATTTGCCCATGCACAGGTTTTCGCTCTTGCAGATCAGGTTGTTTCTGCTGTCAAATCCGGGGCGATCCGGAAATTTGTTGTGATGGCAGGCTGTGACGGGCGTGCAAAAAGCCGCAGCTACTACACGGATTTTGCGAAAGCGCTCCCAAAAGACACTGTCATTTTAACGGCAGGCTGTGCCAAATATAAGTATAACAAACTGAATCTGGGTGATATTAACGGAATTCCACGTGTTCTGGATGCAGGACAGTGCAATGACTCCTACTCCCTCGCAGTAATCGCTCTGAAACTGAAAGAAATTTTTGAATTAAATGACATCAATGAGCTGCCGATTATTTACAATATCGCGTGGTATGAACAAAAAGCTGTGATCGTCCTGCTTGCCTTACTTTCCCTCGGAGTGAAAAATATTCATCTGGGACCTACACTTCCGGCATTTTTAAGTCCTAATGTAACGAAGCTTTTGATCGAAAATTTCCAGATTTCAGGAATTGATACAGTTGAACACGATATGCGCCTTTTCTTCGGTGAATAATCTGTCTCTCTGACCGTCAGAGAATGCACAAAAAGTGCAGAGCTCTTTTTCGCTCTGCACTTTTTCTTATCTTTTTATTCTGTTTCTTACAATTTTAACTCCTGGTACTGTACATGCTCTTCCAGTGCCTGTGTCATCTCCGCCATACGGCTCACATCCCCGATCAGGATCACGCCACAAAGACGGTTGTTCAGGAAATAGTATTTCTGATACTGTTTTTTGCCCATATCCTTCAATTCAATCGTCTTGTATACCAGATTTGGATTTTTTCCGTTGTCTCCTGCTGCAAACAATGCGGTTCTCATTCCGTGGAAGCTCAGTGCCGCCGGAACTGTCTCATATTCCATCTCTTCTCCTGCCGCATTCGCTCCTGCCACTTTTCCCTGTTCAGATGCTTCCGGCCAGATTGCATAGTTGAGACCGTCATACTGTGCACAGTCACCACATGCATAAATATCCGGCACATTCGTCTCCATTTTAGAATTGACGATCACCGCACGGTCCACTTCGATTCCGGCCGTCTTAGCCAGCACCGTATTTGCACGGACTCCTGCAGATACAATCACCAGCTCTGCCGGGAAAGTTCTTCCATCTGCCAAAGTCACTCCTGTCACATTGTCTTCACCGTCAATAGAAGCAATGCTGACACCTGTGTAAATCTGCACGCCCTGCTGTTCGCTGATGTGCTTGAGCATCTCACCTGCCGCGTCGTCAAGCTGACGTCCCATCAACTGACAAGCCGCTTCCAGAACCGTCACCTGACAGCCGGCCTTCTTCAATTCCCAGGCAGCCTCCAGTCCCAGAACTCCGCCTCCGATTACAACAACATGCTCCACATCCGGCAGCATTGCCGCTACCTTTTTCGTATCATCCAAACGGCGGATTGCGATCACACCTTTTTTTTCCGCTCCTGCGATTGGTGGAATGAAACACTCAGATCCCAATGCGTAGATCAGCTTTGTATAAACAAACTTTAAACCGCCTTCCAGTTCGATTTCTTTTGTTTCCGGATGGATCGCAACCACCTCCATATCCAGAACCTGCTGGATATTCTGCTCCTCATACCAGCCTGCATTCTGCACCGCGATCTGCTCCTCATCCAAATCTGCCATGATCGACTTTGTCAGCATCGGTCGGTTATACGTGCGGTAAGGCTCATTGGAGATCATCAGAATGGAAGCTGTTTTATTTCTCTTTCTGATCTCAGCCGCAGCATTCCAGCCTGCAGTTCCGTTTCCAAGGATCACATAGAAATCCTTTGTATCATTGGAAAACTCACTTTCCTGTGCGTCCACCGGAACAAAATTCTCTTTTCCGACGCCGCAGACCGGACACACTTCCAGTGAAGAATCAAAGATTTCTCCACAGACCAGACATTTTACAAGCTGACGTGCACCGCTTTTTTCTGCTCTTTTATTTTCTTTATTCTGAAGGATACATCCGAAATTATATCCATAGTCAAATGCGTCGATCAGATTGTCCTCGCCCGGTTTAAACCGCACACGAAATCCGTCTGCTACTCTCATCCGCAGCTGTTTCAATCGTTCGATTATATGAGGAACACCTTCCCCGCTCCATCCATAACTGCCGAATGCACTGGCCAGTTTTCCGCCATGTGTCCCTGCAAAGATAGAAGTCGTCAGATCCCAGATTGGTTTAAGTGCCTCTCCCACAATGGTAGGTGTTCCAAACAGGATTCCGTCTGCAAAACCGAGTTCTTCCAGCACTTTTGCCTGATCTGCCTCTACCATATCATAGCAGCGCACATCTATATCTCCGCTGGCCTTTATTCCTTCTGCGATCTTCTGCGCAAGCTGGGCAGTATATCCATAAGCACTTACATACGGAATGATCACTGTTTTCTTCGGATTTGGATTCACGACAGTACACCACTCTTCATAAGTATCCAACATCCACGAAATCTTGTCATCGATCACCGGTCCATGTCCGGTACAGATCATACTCAGATCCAACTCCCGCACTCTTGCCAGTGCTTTAGACATAAACGGCTTAAACGGTCCGATAATATTGTCAAAATAATATTTTGTGGCACGCACATAATCGTCCCACTGTGTCACCTTGCTTAACAAAATATCATGGAATCCATAATGAGAACCAAAAGAATCGCAGGTCACTAAAATCTGCTCTTCTTCTATATAAGTGTACATCGTATCCGGCCAGTGCAGATTCGGCACGCTCAAAAACCGCAGCGTCTTATTGCCTATCTTCATGGTCTCATTGTCTTTCACCGGAATCGCCGTAAATTCTCCGTTTACAATCTCCTTTAAAAATCCGATGGCACATCCTGTAGCAATAATCTTAAGTCCCGGGTTCAGTTCCAAAAGTCGCTCTACACTTCCTGCATGATCCGGTTCAGTGTGGTTGACTACCAGATAATCGATCTTTCTGATATCCGTAATCTCACTTAATTTTTCCAGATATTCGTCAAAAAACTTTGCTTTTGCCGTCTCAAACAGAACCGTCTTATCCCCTGCTTTTAAAATATAAGAATTATAAGTTGTTCCAAACTCTGTATACATAATAATGTCAAATACACGAAGCTGGTCATCTACAATTCCAGTCCAGTAAAATTCCTCTCTTAACTGTAATGTCTCCATTGTCATTTCCTCCTTCTTCGAAATTCTTTACATACACATTCTATAAATATTCACAACATCTTCTGCTTTCAGCGGAACATATGCCTCTGACAGTCCGCCAAAGATCACTGCATGTTCTGCCATTTCTGTAAAATGTTCTTCTGTAATCCCTACCTCAGACAAGGTCATCGGGATTTCCAGGCTTTTTAAGAATTCCTCTGTCGCATCAATTCCTGCGTTTGCAGTTTCAAAAAGATCCGCTTTTTCTGCGATTCCCCATACATTTTTTGCATATTCTGCAAACTTTTCTACCGTATGTTCATTCAGAATATATCGCATCCAGCGCGGAGTCAGGATCGCGAGCCCCACTCCATGTGTGATATCATAATAAGCACTCAGCTCATGTTCCATCGGATGACAGCTCCATGCACAGTCTTTTCCTGTGGAACAGATTCCGTTGATCGCCAGCGAAGACGTCCACATCAACTCTGCACGTGCTTCATAATTTTCCGGCTCACGCACTGCGATCGGCGCATACTGGATCACAGTTTTTAAAAGCCCTTCACTGATTCGATCCGGAACCGCTGCCCTTCTGGTATCAAAATACACCTCCAGAATATGTGACATAATATCTGCACTGCCTGCTGCCGTCTGGCTTGCAGGTACCGTAAATGTATTCTCCGGATTCAGAACAGATGCCTTCGGCAGCAACAGCGGATTTCCAAAGCCCAGTTTTTCTTTCGTCTTCAGATTGGTGATCACTCCGCCATTATCCATCTCACTTCCTGTTGCAGAAAGCGTCAGCACTGTACAGATTGGAAGTGCTTTTTCAATCCAATCCGGATGTAAGATCAGATCCCACGCATCTCCCTCATAATATGCAGCAGCCGCAATGGCTTTGGAACAGTCGATCGTACTGCCGCCTCCTACTGCAAGAATCACATCGATATCCTCTTCCTTGCAGATTTCCGCACCCGCATAGACACTCTCAATCCTCGGATTCGGCTCGATCCCGCCAAGTTCAAATATCTCAAACTCATGAAGCAGGTTTTTAATCCTGTCATAAAGTCCTGTCCGTTTGATACTTCCGCCGCCATATGTCAACAGTACCTTATTTCCATATGGGCGTAAAAGCTCCGGCAGCTTTTCTTCCTGTCCTTTTCCAAATAAAATTCTGGTACCAACACAAAAATTAAATTTTTCCATACTGCTCCGCCTTTCCTACGCTATACGTCTATTTTCCATCAGATAGTTACATTTTACCATTGAATTTTAAAAATGTCTTTCTTTTTATGTTTTTTTCATATATTTGATGCTCTTGTTTGACGCATTAGCTGTCTGCAACCGGGAACAAAATCGTAATCCGAAACCCATTCTTCTCCTTCATAACCGCACATTTTCCCGTCATTTTTTCCATCATATTTTTTATGCTCTGTAATCCGATTCCATTACTCTGCGTTTTTTCTCCCGAAAGCCGAATCTGATTTTTTTATCCGGCCACCGGACTTGAAAAATCGTCTGAAATCCCCTCTGTTCCAGATAACTGCACGTTTCTGAAAAAAGATCATATAGTAATGTCTCAAAATTATCTGGTTCTTCCAATTTTACCTCATCTTCTCCGGAAAGCAGAGAATATTCGAACAAATGCTCCGAAAGCTGCTTCATACGACGTGCTTTCTGATCGATCTTTTTCAGATATTCCAACAACTGTGCTTCATTTTCATACTTTCCTTTTTTCAGAATTTCTGTATACAGCATGATCGAAGTAATCGGCGTTCTGAGATCATGCGACATCTCCGTCACAATTTTCTGGTTTTCTCTTACAATCTCTGTCTCCTTATGAATCATCCTCTGAAACGATTTTCGCATATTCTCAATTCCTTCGGCGAGCTTGGACAACTCATCCTTCCCTTTTACAGTAATCGCATATTCCAGGCTTCCGCCCTCTAATATTTGAATCTCCTTACTAAGCTGTAAAATGTAATCCATCTTTCTGCGTATTCCGATAAGAACAAGCAGTAAAAACAGAAGAAATGAAAAAAGTACCTCAACGATCATCGCATAGTGATAAAATTGATAATCATAGATTCCCCATATGTTCACCTGAGCCGAACCATCTGCAAATTCGATCGGGTAATAATCCATCCACTCATATTCATTTGCCGGAATCTCCTCTTCCCATAATTTTTGTTCCGGATATTCCGATTCAAATACTACAATATCACCCTTATATACCCGGACATGCAACACCTTTTGTTGTTCAACCCACCTATTTAACTGGTCTGCATCCTTAGAACTGATATTTTTCTCATGGATATATTTCTGCAGCTCTTGTATGTAATACTCATTCTTTTTTTCTTCCTGCTCTGAGCTGTCATAATACTTGTTAATGAGCATTTCTCCTGCATAATTGATGGCACAATATACAAAAAATGTTATCGCCGCAGATAAGTTTCTGCTTCTTCACGGACTTCATTATTTCTGCCTCTGTATATATTGTACCGACGCAAAAGTGCTTTGACTCTTCCCAATAATTCTGCATAAGAAAAAGGCTTGGCCAGATAATCATCTCCACCCGCCATCAGACCGATCAGTTTGTCTGATTCCTGAGCTTTTGCCGTCAAAAAAAGAACCGGCACATTGGATACTTTGCGGATTTCTTCACACGTACGAAGTCCTGACATCCCGGGCATCATAATATCTAAGATCACCAGGTCTGTTTCATCACTCAACAGTTCTAATCCACTTTTTCCATTTTCCGCTTCTTCCACACAATAATTTTCACTTTCTAAAAGAATCCGTACGCCTTCTCTTATATCTGCATCATCTTCAATAAGCAATACCTGTTCTTTCTTCATATCCAGCTCCTCTCCGGAAAAGATTTCCTGCAAAAATTAAGAGCGTACGTCTGTTAAAACATACACTCTTACGATCATCTTTAATCCACTTTACTTTCTGATGTTGTTCCTGATGTAGTCCCTGAACTTGAAGAACTGCCAGTCTTGTCATTTGAAGAAGTTTCTGATTTCTTACTTGTAGAATTGTCTGTGCTGCTGCCTGAAGTACTTTCTGTGCTCTTACCCGCTTCTGTACTACTGCTGGCTGAACTTTCTGTACTCTTTTCAGAAGAGCTTGCAGATTTACTGCTGTTCGATCCACATGCTACTGTTCCAAAAGATAACATTGCTGCCATGCATAATATAGTTCCTCTTTTTAAAATATCTTTCGTTTTGTAACATCCTTTCATCTTGTGATATCCTTCTTCCTCTTGATTTTATTTCAAAGGCTTATCTGTTTTTGATGGGTCTTATTATCCATGAAAAATCTTAAACATTTCTGATTCACTTCTTAACAAATCTAAACTTTCACTCACGATCGCCCTTTGCTTTATTGAAGTAATCATCCAGAAATGCTATCATATCCCCTTAAATCCTTCTCCATTTTTATCTTCTCGTTTCTTTTTCCACTTTTTATATCTCTTATTCCGCAAGGGAATTCCCACACCCAAAAACAGGACAACGATCAAAATTGTCAGCTCCATACCGTACCTCCCTTGATTCTGGCTAAAACTCCTTTTTCTCCATGATACGCACACTGATTTTATAAGAAATTACGATAAGAATCACGGATACAATACAACCGATCACACTGACTGTACCTGCCCCCATCTTTTCGACCCTTTGCAAAGCCGCTGTCATCTCAATATCAAAAACTTTTCCAAGCTGAATTCCACCGACAATCACTGCAAATCCTCCAACTCCAATTGCAACAACTGCCAGCCTTCCTTTTTCATTTCCGTACTTTAACTGTACCGGAATGGAAGTCCCCATAAATACAAGAACGAGTATGATTGATACTGCATAATTCACCATAAGTGCATCATCGATCGGAATCTCTTTTGTAATCCAAACATAGATAAGACTGATCAGAACAGACAGGATCCATATTCCTCCACAGAAAAGTAAGCCAAACACATACTTTTCTTTCACATATCCCCGCCTCGATACAGGAAGTGTAAACAAAAATGAATATCCTCTGTCAAATTCATCATATGTAAGTGTTCCCAATACAAGAAGAAAGCCATACATCGGAAACAGATTGACAATATAAGTAGGACTTTTCATGAAAACTGTGAATACCACACACATTGCCAGAAGTACCAGCACTGCATTCTTCTGCAGCTTCAGAATACAAAAATCTTTTATCAACATCCCTTTCATACGCTTTCCCCCTTGATCATCATCAAAATTGCTTCATCAATCGTTCCGTTTTCCACCACGACCTTCGGATAATTTTCCAGATAAAACTGCTTCTGATTCGTCAGAAGCTGATATCCGAAAGCTTCCTTCTTTCTGCTGAGAATATACTGTTTATCCAGAGTCTGATACTGCTCTTCATCCACTTTTAATACCGCGTATTCGCCAAGCAATACATCCGTCTCCTCATGCAGCACGATCTTTCCATTATGGATCATATACAGATCATCACACAGCCCTTCCAAATCGCTGGAAATATGGGAACTGATCAAAATCGCACGCTCTTCTTTTTCCTCCATATATTCTCGCAAAAGATCCAGGACATCTTCTCTTGCTGCCACATCCAGTCCGGCTGTCGGTTCATCCATGATCAGGAACTTCGCATCATGAGATAATGCAAGAAGTACCTTAAGTTTTGCCTTCATTCCGGTGGAAAACTCTTTGATCTTCTTATCCAGAGGAATTTGAAACTGCTCACATCTGGAAATAAAACAGTCCTTTTCAAAATTCGGATACATGGACTTCATTACAGCGATCACATCTTTTACCTGCAGATACTCACTGAAACCTGCATCAGAAAGTACGACTCCCAATTGCTGTCTGTCACTTTCTTTCAGCTCTCTCTCCGGCTTTCCCAGCATCTCAATGTTCCCTCCATCTGTATGGATCAGTCCCAGAGCCGCTTTAAATGTCGTGGACTTCCCGGCTCCATTCTGTCCGATCAGTCCGGTAATACATCCCGGTCTGACTTCCAGTGAGCAGTCCAGTGTAAAATTTTTATACTGCTTCTTTACCTGTTCTAACTTCAGCATATGCTATCCCTCCAATATCAGCTCCAGCATCTCCCGGATATCCTCTTCCGACAGGCCGTATCTTTTTGCTTTGCGTATCACCTCGGTCAGCTCTTCTTCCACCTCCCGGCGATACTCTTCCATCATCATCTCTTTGTTGGCGGCAGCCACATAGGTGCCCTTTCCGTGTATGGTAACCGTAAATCCTTCCTGTTCCAGAGAATCATATGCTTTTTTTACAGTCAGTGCGCTGATCCTCAATTCTTTTGACAAGGTCCGGACAGACGGCAGATTGTCATCTTCTTTCAGCTCGCCGCTTATAATCTGTGCCTTGACCTGGTCTACGATCTGTTCATAGATCGGTACCATCGATGAACTGTTGATTATAATTTTCATATGTGCCTCCTTTATTTATAAACAGTATATAACAGTTTGCATCTGTTGTCAACTGTTATATACTGTTTATTTTTTCATTTAAAAAAGAGAAGGCATTTCGCCTTCTGCTTCTGTCCAAAACTTATCTTTCTAATTTTACAAGATATTCCGTTGTATTTTCTTCCAGTCTTTTCCTACCTGTCACTTGAAATCCATGATTTTGATAAAACGAAATTGCTCTTTTATTCTTTTCCAATGCCCATAAATTGTCTGCACCAAATTCTTCTGTCGCATATCGGATCAGTGCATCACCAACTCCCTGACTCTGAAAAAATGAATCCACATATATTTTACTCAGTTGTGTCCCGTTCATCTCAATGAATCCTCTGATCACTCCATCGTCAAATACATATATATTTTCCATAACTTTCTCTTGTTTCATGGGATATTGCTTACATTCAGATATTTGCTTTTAAAAGTACGGTTCCCTCCGGAAATGCGGTTCGAAATACTTTTCTTACCAACGGACCGGCGATTAACAGCTGAAATGGAAGTGCCATAATAAAATTCTTTGGAATATTGGTCAGCCAGATCAGAAGTAAGCTTCCCCATTCTCCGCTTTTTATGCAGGCTTCCACACCTCCGTAAAATGACATAATGATCACCATCGGAATTACCATACAGCCGGAAACAGCGATCGCCTTTTGAAGCACACTGCTGTCCGGTTTAACCAGAAACCGGAATGCGAATGCTTTCGCCGGACCTGATACGACAAACCAGTCAAACACCATCGCAAAAATATAAGCCACTGGAAAGCCGAGCCATGCTTCCTTTAAAGTCTCCACACCGAATTGCCCCATATGCAGCGTCACGTTGTAAACACTCATCCAGAGTACCATCACGAAACACATCATTACCGTATAAATCAAACTTTCTCTCTTATGCTTTGGCATATTTTTCTCCTTTTCTTACCTTCTTTTTCATTGTTGCTACATTCGCTTATTATAAAGATATTTTTTTCTCTTCGTAAGTTTCTTTTTTCATTTTGTCGTTTTGACTGTATCGTAAGAAAAGGACTGTCATTTTTTAGGAAATTTTACCACTGTTTCAAACACGATTTATCCAACCTGATGCTCAGATATTTTTCTTCAAGCTCCTGCCTGTAAAATACCGTTTTCCAGGTTGTTTCTTTCACCGGATGAAAATGAGGGGATGAATACGCCACCTGATCACTGGGCTCTATCGTCCCCGCCAGAAAAATAGATGTGGGACCAGACTGACCGCCGATCACAGATACCGATCTTTTACCATATGCAGTCGTCCAAACGGTGTCCCCTTCTTCACAATCCTGCAGATAAAAATCATCCTTTGGCTGTGGTGCAATTTCATACGTAATCTTCAAAACATGCTCCGGAAATTTCAGCCCTTCCATATCCGGAACCTCGATCCTCTCATCAACGGATTCTTTTATATTCAGTTCATAGTGTTCTTTTGTCACCGGATGCATGACTTCCACTTTCTGATCGACGGCCCCCGCTTTGACTGCAAAAGACGTTCCTTCGTACCGCGTTTTTTCCGGCTTCACACTTAACTCTAACCTCTTCGGAATTTCTCCTGTCCATTCATAGAAATATCTTTGAAACTTCCAGAATCGTTCCTGATCACACTGATAATATTCCATCCACTTTTCAGCCCGCACATCCTTTGCTTCCCCCGCTTCCACCGGCACCCAATACGTTCCGTCTGCACAAAAGGGGATGACCTGTGTATCTTTTTCTCTCAACGTAATGTTTAAATATTGCATCGCCTGTTCACCCAGATGATCAAGCTCCTCGCAAGTATCGATCACAATTCCATGCTCACAAAAAAAGAGTCCTCTGACTGCTGCTTTTCGTGTTTCCCACTCGCACATCTGATCAACACGAAACTCCTTCCTGATTCTCCCCAGATTCTGATGTACAAATTCTCCTTCAAAGACATGTGTCATGTGTTTTCCTCCTGTCTACTCCCGTATCACATCTACCACCTGTTCTTTCAGCACAGACTGTCCGGAAATCACCACTGCCGCTGCACAGATTGCCAGGTTCACCAGGATCATGATCAGAATCGGCACAATCTGAATACCTGATTTTGGATGCAGATACAAAAATACATGTGTCATAAAATAGTATAACACTTTTTGTACCGCCAGATAAAGTGCGATCATCACAATACTGGAATATACTCCATACCGCAGCCCTTCTTTGAGCAGCATGATCCGAAAACCGGAATCCGTGATCCCCATCGCCCTTAAAATCCCGAATTCATGCTTTCTGGCTGCCACCAGATACTGCATACTGTTCATAATATGCAGAAGGCTGATCACCAGAAGGACAAAAGCAATGCCATAGAAGAACAGCATTTTCTGATTCAGATAAAAGTTCTGCACCTTGATCTGTTCCGTATAATCCTTGACGACACAGTCGGATACTCCGGAAACAACCTTACGGATTTCATCTGTCACTGCGACCGCATCCGCATGTTCTTTCAATGCAATGCTGATGGTCCGGTATCCTTCGATGCCAAAATATTTCTTCATCTGTTCATTTGTCATAATAATGCTGGCTGCTCCATCCCCGTAAAACTGATCCACTCTTGCCAGTGTTCTGCTGACAACTGCCTGGACTTGAAGATCCGAATTCTGATACAGCGAGTCTTCCCCCTGAAATTTCAGTAATTCTGTCTGGGCAGTCTTCGGTATCCTGACTGAAAGCGCATCTCCGGGAGACACACTGATTCCATCATAGTTTCCCTGTCCGTCCATCAGCGTCGCCAGTATCACTGTATCCTCTTCCCGCATTTTCTCCGGATCGATTTCTCCCTCCAGAAGATAATCATTCAACTCATTTAACATCCTGTCATCATATCCGTAGATATTGACCTTTAATCCATATTCTCCGTTTGCTTTTCTCACCAGTCTTCCATTGAATTTTTCCTCCATATCCGAATCTGCATCCAGAATGTTTTCCTCCGGATTCTCACTGCCCATATAATACTCCGGCCAGTGAAAAACATCATCTGACATCGTAAGCTCTCCCGCCATATACCGCACCGGTCTGACAGACTCCAATCCGCTTATCTTTTCCATCTGCTCTGCACATACCTTTGGAATCAGACTGGACAGTGAATCTGAATCTTCATACACCTGAATATCCGAACCAAGTCCGTCATCTGCCTTGAATGTCAGTTCATTGTTGACCTTTGCATTTTCTGTCAGATAGGCAGTCCCTAAAAAAAGAACACTTCCCACAGACAGAGACAATATAATTCCGATAAAAGTTTTCTTTCTCGAAAACATAAACTTCTTTGTCAGGACACCCGTCAGATCCTTTCGTTTCAGACTGTAGATCTTACGTCTCTTTGTCTGTGCTTCGCCTTCTTTTGTTATCATTTCCCGCAGTGTCAGCGTTTCCATCCGCCTCACTAAAATCAAACTTACAAGTGTAAGCAGGCACAGCAGAAAGATTGCTCCAAATAAAATCGCCTCTCCTGAAACCTGAAACGCGCCCGCCTGTGCACGTCCTGCCTGTGCAGCCTCTCTGGCCGCCTCTGCTGCGACGTACTTATTCGTATGCTGAATTCCCTTTGTCCGTACAAAAATACTGCCGATTTTCTGATAAATCCCCCATGCTGCTGCGTTTCCGAGAACACATCCAACCGGATAAGCCACTGCAAAGATCATCCACAGCTCGCTTGTCAGCACCCCAAACGTACGCTTTGACTCCATCCCCAGTGTCTGCATCACACTGTACTGTGACATCCTTTTCCGTACCGATACCTGAAACAGACTGTAGATCACAAATGTTCCGAATACTCCTATCGCTGCCAGTACCGCTTTATCCTTCAGATTCCACTTGTCGTCCAGATTCCCCCAGATATAAGGCAATCCCGCTTCCTTCCAGTGGAGGATCCCGGTCTTCACTGCTTCTGCCGCATTGATGCGGTTTCCGTTTTTCAGCCATTCCAGCAGCTCCCAGTTTGCCGCAATTTCCTTTTCGGAAATTCCAAATGTATCTGCAAATGCGCTCATCTGTCCGTAACTATCTTTGGACTCATCAAATTTCACATACAGGAATGTTCCGTTTGTTCCATAGTCCAGTGTCGGGTTCACAAATACCTGCATCCGCTGCGTAAGAGCGGAAGGCTGCTCTGACACAATTCCGCACAACGTAAATGTTTCTCCATCCAATGTAAATGTCGTGCCGATCTTACGCGGAATATCCAGATTCCGAAGTGTAAATTCATCCAGCGCCGCTTCTCCTTCCTCTTCCGGATACCTGCCCTCTTTCACTGTTCTTCCCATCATGGAAAGATAGCCTTCTTCTGCGTAATCCAGCTCGATCTCATAAGGCTCCTCTGTCACTTTGCGCATCGTCAGCACACCGGTTTTTTCCACGCAGTAACCCTGCTCTTTTTCTCCCGGCTGATACGTTTTCTCAAACTCCTCAAACCAGTCTGTGTCACAGCGCATCGTATAGTGCCAGTCTCCGGATTTTGTGCGGGCATTTTCTCTTGCTGCATGATTTCCGCTCTTTTGAAGTGAACCGATTCCGGTAAACAGAGCACAGGACAAAACAATCCCCAGAAACAGAGCCATCGTCTGTTTTCTATAATATTTCAGATAGGACCATGCAAGACGTATGATCTGCTTCATTACAGCTCACCGCCTTCCCCGTAGAATGCGTCTTCTCTCTGATACAGCCTGCCGTCCTCAATCCGGATAATCCGGTCACAGGTCTGTGCCAACGCTTCATTGTGTGTCACCATCAGCACCGTCTGATGGTATTTCTGACTGCTGGCTTTTAACAGGCCGATTACCTCCACGGCAGTTTTGGAATCCAGATTCCCGGTCGGTTCGTCTGCGAGCAGAAGGGCAGGTTTGTTTGCAAGCGCTCTTGCAATTGCAACTCTCTGCTGCTGACCGCCGGATAGCTCACTCGGATACCGTTTCCGTTTCTCCCACAATCCCAGCTCATTTAATAATTCCCTGATATGCTCACGATCTACATGACTTCCTTTGTCAAAGGTGACCGGAAGCGCCACATTGTCATACACATTGAGCACCGGCATCAGACTGTAATTCTGAAACACAAATCCAATATTGCGTCTCCTAAAAATCGTCTGTTCCTTTCTGGTCAGACTTCCGATATCATGCCCCCTGATGCTGATCTTTCCTTCTGTCGGAACATCCAGACCTCCAAGCAGATTCAACAATGTACTTTTTCCCTATCCTGTCAAGTAATATCCAAAAAAAATATTGAATTTACACAAAAAGAAAGACTGCCTATTTCAGCAATCTTTCATAATAGTTTGAGTTAATCAGAATTACTCGTCTTTTAAAACAATTTTCTTCTCCACTCGATATTTAACCCCATCTTGAAAAACATAATTGTATTCCAGCTTCTGAATATCAAACCAGTCCGTAAAATATGTCAATTTAGGATAAGTATCCCATAAATATTCATCTATATAATCATATCCATCAGAACTGTACTCCATGTTTGGCCCACAAAAAAATACATAACTTTTTCCTCTCCCTACACTGCTATTAAAACATATTCCGTCATATCCTAGGCTTCTTATATATTCTGCTATAACCTGAGTTGCTACATATTCATAGGAATGATCTTCTTTTTTATCATCCACTGGAGAGGTTATCTCTTTAATAAATGCATCAAGAAAATTATTTATCCAACGTAAATCATGATCATATTCTTCGCTGAATATACTTTTGGTAGTAACAAAAGCAACTTGAGAAAAATCAATAATTGTCAATTCTTCTTTTAATACATATTCAGCAACCATTACTGTTGCATCTTTATATCGACATTCTTTATATGCCGTTTCTCTATCTGATGCAACATATAGATATGAAATACCTGCTGGACTCATTCTATTTGTTGTTGCATATTTAGGGGGTGCAGGAGCCATTTCTTTGTAAACCCCTGCATAATCCAGATCATGTAATTTCTCATCGTTCAATTTCCTTGCTCGATAATAAATCGTTCCTGCTTTTATAACAGTATCATATTCTAAAATATATGGTACTAATTCTTTTAAATAATCTCTTCTCTGGCAATCCTTATCTATATCAAAGAATCTATTATAGTATTTTGTAATATACTTGAAAAATTCCCATGTATAATACATTTTTGTTGCCTCAAGGCCATATAAATCATCTTTAAGTACCAAATTACAATTATCTATATCTTCAAATACATCTGATTCCCCTTGCTTTTTTTCTTCAAAACTTAACCCTGAATCTGAAAATATATCTTCCAATATAGTCGTATCTATAACAGCCTCGTTTAAAACATTTTCTTCTTCTACTAAAATATCTCTGATTGAATAAGGAGCTACACTCCTTCCTGTCCGATTGCAATATTGTTTCTCTTCTGAGTCCCAATACGCCCCTGTACCATTTTCTATATCTTCATACGCTTTTTTTAAACACTCTCGGATATAGGCTCCTATTTCTCCTGTAGAAATAATGTTTACTCCATTGGAATTACAATAATCACATTTTCCTACATTCCTCTCCGATAAGATATATTCTTTTAAATACTTATTAGAAAAACATTTTTCACAGCAATACCTCATATCGTTCCCCCGATATTCTTATAAATTTTATTTATATCTTATCAAATATTACTAATCATCACAATCTTATTTATTTCTACTATCCTTGTTCTCAATCTACCGCTGTTTCTGTTGCATTTGAAAGACAAATTTTCCTTTAATATCCTGTCCCTGCATTTCCATCTTTTTTATAAAGATGTGCTGCTGGCTGTCAGTTTCATATTGAATTGCCACACCAAGACCCTTCTTCATAAATGCGGCAACTCCCATATCTACAAAAACCTCCTGCCCTTCTTTCTTCTGAAAACTGATTTTAGGAAAAACCCCTGATAATTTTTCCATAACATACCGTTCCATTTTTTCCAAGCTCTCAAATGGCATAGCCTGTATCCTTTGTAATATCTCCTGCAAACGTTCCTCTCTCATAACACATTTGCAATGATCTACACCAAACACCATAGCAAGGCTGTATCCACAATCCCAGGATACATGTATCTGTCCGCCATCATCTACAAACTGTACAGTTCCTAAATCACCGGGGCTCAGTTTTACATACGGATCAGCTTCCATATCTTCCAACTCTACCCGACACCCCGGTGGGTACATATTTCTTAACACAATTCTTTCCGCATTACTTATCACTGTTTTCTTCCTTTCTCCAATCCGGCTACCGTCCCAAAGACTTCTCTGGAACATTTCCCTCCAACAAATACTCTCTTTCTTTATTCCATTCCAGCACCTTTTCCATAGCAGCTTCCAATTGGTCTTCTGTCGGTTCTCTTGTATAGGTTCTATATTCCTGAAAATATTCTTCCAAGGTGTTCTGCTGTATCTCCAGTTCCTCTTTATCATAACAATCCGGCTCTTCCAGATCCTTCAACTCCTGCAAGATTTCCCAGCATTCCAAAACACTGTCTATCTCCCGCATTTCAAGCAGATAAGATAAAAATGTTTCCTCTGGCATAATACTGAAATAGCACCGGTCAAACCATTGCTCAATATACATGCGTTCATCAGAACCATTGGTATGTGTACCACAAATCAAATCTGCAACAAAGTTTTCAAACAGTTCACCGATTGACAGCCCAACTTTTCCAGACTTCCTACAGAGTTCTTCTACTTCGTCTTGATATAACCTGATAGAAATGGTCCGCTGCAGGCTTTTTTCATAGGGCTCTATATCCTCCCCTGCCTCACAAAAATGCAGATGGGTATCCATATAAATGTCTTCCATATCGCAAAATCTCCGGCTCATTGCTACATAGTCTTTATTTTTCAAATCCCACTCCAGCCGGTAATGATGTTCTCTTGCGTGTTCTTCTAAGTCTTTTCTTATGATGTTTCTGGTCGCTTCCGGCAGTTCTGCAATAAAAATGCTTGTATCCGGAACCGCCAATACTCTTTCTTTTACCACATTTGTCCTCCCTGTTTGTAAGCATTCCTTGCCACTGGCTGATTCCCCAGTACATCCATATAGAGGATAATTCCCTGCGGGTCCAGATGTACGGTAATAAATTTCTGTATTTCCTGTAACAGATCATGATCAGAAAACCCAGCCTGACAGCCTATAAAATTCCTGATTTTTTCTACAATATCCTGTTTCCGGAACTCTTGCAATACCAGAATCGGAATCGTGTGCTGACCTCCCATAGCATCATAGGGCAACGCTTTCCGCAATTCTTCCAAGAGATACCTGTAATAATCAACTACCACCTGGTCTGTTTTCCACGCTTTTTCCTTACAATCCCGGAGTAAAAAATCATACTCTTTTTTTGCCTGTTCCATTTCTTTCAGAATTTCTACTGCTTCCACAGAACAATATCCTTTCTCTTCTATCAGTTCCATCAGTTCTTCCATAGAATATGTTTCAAGATACATGGCTCTTCCCCCATCTTCTTTGCCAAATTTTCTCCTAATACAAAGAAGAGGAAGACACCGTAGCGTTTTCCTCCTCTTTTATGAAATCTTCTTCTCTACTGGAATCCAAGACAATAAGCTCTCCCGTTTTTTTCTTATCCTACTGCTTCCAGAAATTCGTCCCTGTATTTCCATACAATTTCAATATGTTCCGGATCATAAAAATTTATGACTTCAATCAGCTCATGCAGAACTTCATAAGACAGCTCTTCCAATCCCTTATATTTTACAAAAAGTTGCAGTCCCTCTGATTTCTCCTTTTGTTTTTTCTCCTCCCCTTTTAAAATTCTTGCTTCTATCTCCTGTATCTTTTGCTGATAAACTGCTGTCTTCTCCATACAGGTTTGTTTTCGTGCCAGGTAATCTTTCAAAGAAATCTGTTCTTCTGCATATTGTTCATACAGTTCCATTTTCTCCTGTTTACGAAGCGCCAGCTTCTTTTCATATTGCTTTTTCCGATACCGGAGTTTCGGAATATTCAAAGTCTGATTGGCTCTCTTTAACTGCTTTATGGTATCCTCTGCAAGAGCTGCCTGTTGTTTTATCATAACTAGCACCAGTTCTTCCAAGTCTTTCTGCTTATATTTCTTTGGATAACAGGAAGCGTTTGGGGCTGTTGTAGTGCTTCCGCAATAAATCGGTTTTTCTTTGTATGTCACCCGTATTCTCATTTTCCGACCACAATGTCCGCAACGGATCAAACCTGAAAAAATATTCTCAGAAGACGGTGTCCGCCCATAATATTTTCTTCGTTTCTCTGCCATGTCCTGGACCTTCTGAAGTTCCTGCTCCGTTACAATCGCTTCGTGTCTTCCTCCTACACAAATCCAATCCTCTCTTGGAATATATCGGCACTCTCTTTTTGACGGAACCCTGGTTTCTGTTTTCCCTCTTACTGTCAGTCCTGCATAAACCGGATTAAATAAAATCTGTTTCACTAAACTTCCGTCCCAGAATTTTACAGATTTCTTTGTTTCCGGTGCCCAGCCTTTCCTTTGTAGATATACCGTAGGAGTTTCAAGTTCTTTTTCGTTCAGATTCCTAGCAATGTCTGCATAACTCATTCCCGCTAACCTCTGGTCGAAGATTCCTCTCACAATGGAGGCTGCCTCCGTATCCAAATGAAGTTTTGTATGCACACCGTCATGGAAGCAATATCCGTATGTTGGGATTGAACCATGATATTGTCCCATTTCAGCCTGTTTCCTCATAACTTTTTTGATATTGTCGGAACAAATCTGGGGATAAATCCCATTGATCAGGTTCTTAAATTTAATCTCCGTATCCTTTCTTTCAGAAGGTTTCTGGCTGCTGTCATAAAAATCATTGATTGAAATAAAGCGCACCCCAAGAAATGGAAATATTTTTTCGATATAGTTTTGTGTTTCTATGGTATCCCTTCCCAGGCGGCTCAAGTCTTTGACAATGATACAGATCCGTTTTCTCCTGGTAATCAGCCCCATCATGCGCTTAAATTCCGGGCGGTCAAACGTTGTACCGCTGTAACCGTCATCTACAAAGAAGAAAAACTTTGCCCCTGCAAACTCCGGCTGGTTTTCTACAAAGTGCTGAATTAAAAGCCTTTGATTTTTAATGCTGTTGCTTTCCTCCATTTTTTCTTTGTCATCTCTGGAAAGACGCAGATAAGCAAAAACAAAATCACACTGCATACGGAAGACCTCCTTCCATATTGTCTAGTTCTTTTTCCAGCTCCTTTTCAAATAAATCCCCAAACCAGAACACGATTTCCACATAGTCTTTGGAATATACCGTAATCTTTTCAATAAAGCGGTCCGCAATTCCTTTCTCTATCTTCTGAAATCTTTGGTACTTTAGAAGTTCCTCTGTCCAATCCATTCTTGCCTTCACCTGATCTAACATGTGCTGTCCACGAAGCTGTATCTGCTTCATATTCTGCCTGGCTGCTTGCTGTTCTTCCTGATAGATTGATTTAATCTCCTGATATTCCTTGCAGTCCAACAGCCCGGTAGCATAATGCTCAAACAAGGTTTCCAGTTTTCTTCCATATTTCTCATACTTCTGTCTGGCATTTTTTATTTTTTCTGCTACCTCCTGCTCCAGCTTTTGATAAAACTCTGCACCATAGGTTTTCTTACTTTCTACAGCAAGCTGGATCTGGTAGCGGAGTGCTGCCTTGACTGCCTGATTGATGTAGATTTCATTCACCGTCCGGAAACATTCCGTATGATCTGTAAGGGAAAAGGAAGGGCATTTATAAACCATATATTTGTGTTTCTCATTACCTCCGCTCCTGCTTCTTCCAAGACGTCTTCCGCAATGCCCGCAGAAAATCCTTCCCTTAAAAGGGCCATCTGCCCCCTGTTTTTCTTTTGGGTTTGCAGCCCAGTTATCCAACGTATCTTTCCAGCGTTCCTTTGCAATTTCCTGTGCTTTCTCATAAATCGCCCGTTCCACAACTGCTTCCCAGGCATTTTCACACACTTCCCACTGCTCTTTTGGTATCATCTGAAGGGGAATATTCTGCGCAAGCATCTGTTTTGTTTTCCCATAAACAGCAGCACCTATATAAACGGGGTTCTGTAAAATCTTCCTGATACCGTCTGATCTCCATAACCGCCTTTTTTCCGGCTCCTTTCCCTGTTTCCTTTTCTGGTAGCTGTCCTCCGGTCCTAATACCTTTTTACCATTCAGTTCCCTTGCTATATCATAGCTTGACATTTCTTCAAACACATACCAGTAAAAAATCTGCCGGATTATTTCTGCTTCCTCTGGTTCTGGCACCAGCTTCTTACTGTTTTCCTCTGCTCTTTGGTATCCATAAGGAGGTCTGGAACCCCAAAACTCTCCCCGTTCCCTGGACAGCCGGTGCGCCTGTACCAGTTTCTCTGAAACTTCCCTGGCATAATAATCATTCATAAAGTGTTTCAAAATATTGGTGGTCCTGTTTTCTACACAAGCTGGGTTTGCGCTGTCATATTCGTCCATAACGGAAACAAACCGGATATTTAAGGTTGGGAAAATCACATCAATCAAATCTACAGCATCTAAGGCGTCCCTTCCAAAACGGGCAAAATCCTTTACAATGATGCAGTCAACCTTTTTATTTGCCACATCTTCCATCAACTCTTCAAATGCGTCCCTTTGGAACGTTGTACCTGTCACACCATTATCCGCATAGACTTTTACCACCAGCATTTCCGGGTGTTTCTTTGCGTAGTCTTCACAGATCTGTTTTTGGATATAAATGGAATCCCTTCTGCCATGCCCTCCGTCCTTTTCGGAAAGCCTTACATAAATATAGGTTCTCAGATACTTAACTTCTGGCTTGCTGCTTTGTCTTCTCTGTCCTCTTTTGCTTACCTTAGGCACTTGCTTCCGCCCCCTTTCCTTTCAGGAAGGCTTCCACACGCCGGGCCGGCTTTGCCCTGTTTACTGTTTCCAGCAGTCCCAATACCTTTTCAAATTCATCTTCAAACCAAAAATGAATGATAATGCGCTTCTGCTCATATACCTCAATCCGTTTGACCAGATTTACCAGCATTAAGCGGTCCACTTCCGTCCGGTCCCGGTATTCCAGAAAATATTCCAACCACTCCTGCTGTTTTTCAAGGGTTTCCTGCAAGTTTCGGATTTCCCTTTGCTGGCACTCCATTGCCTGCCGGATTTCCTCTAAAGACTGGTCATACTTTGCTTTGAAGGTTTCAAATTCTGTCCTGTCCAGGATTTCTTCTGCAAAACTGTCATACAGTTTTACTTTAATGTTTAAGATCCTCTGGCTCTCTTTTTCCAGCATCTCCAGTTTTTTGTCTTCTTCCAAAAGCCGCTGTCTTGGGATTGAGGCAGTTTTTACATACGCCAATATCTCCTTCAGTTCCACCAGAACAGAAATATAATGCAGGATTGCTTCTGTCACAGCCCCTACCAGTTTTTTCTCACTGATACTATGGGAACTGCACTGCTTTTCATAAAGGGAAGTCGAACATACATAATAGTGGTGGACTTTATCCGGGCTTTTCAGCACCATGCTTTCTTTACAGTCCCCGCATTTTACCAGGCCGGAAAGAAGCGCCAGCCCCTTTGCCCCTCTCATGGTATCCATTTTCATCAGGTTGCCCACCACTTCATATTGGTGTCTGTTGATAACCGGCTCAAAGGCATTTTCATACCGTATCCACTCAGCTTCCTCTTTGTGGATCACAACCTTTACTTTATGGTTTGGCGTTGTGGTTTTTCCCTGTATCAGCACTCCGGTGTAGCGTTCATCAAGAAGGATACGACGCACCATAGTTGGCATCCAGACCGGTTTTTCCGTCAGACGGAACCCTGTCTTTAATTTCTGTTTTAAATATACCTGCTTATACCGAAGAGGCGTCAAGATCCCACGCCGGTTTAATTCTTCGGATATATCCGTTAGGCTGCAGCCCTGCATTTTCATGTGGTAAATATCCCGTACAACAGAAGCTGCCACTTCGTCCATAACTAGCTTATGTTTATCCTCTTCGGATTTCAGATAACCATAAAAAGCAAAAGGCGCTACACACTGCCCGGCCGTCATTTTGACATACAAATGAGAACGCACACTTTTGGAGGTATCCGCAGGATAAAGGTCATTGATTAAACTTTTAAATCTCAGGGTAAGGAAATCACGATTTGGCGTGAGGCTGTCATAATTGTCATTGACAAGGATCAGGCGCACACCCATTTTCGGCAGGATACGTTCCACATACTGTAAAACACCGGAAAAATCCCTTCCATAACGGGAAAGATCTTTGACAATGATACAGTCTGCTTCCCCCTCTTCCAGCATACGCAGCATTTCCTGAAAACCAGGGCGGTTAAAGTTTGTGCCGGTATATCCATCATCTACACATTCTTTTACCACCTGAATTTCAGGGTGGCTCTTTAAGAAGCTATGGATTAGTATCCTCTGGTTTGATATGCTGTCGCTTTCCCTGTTATCACCATCTTCATCAGAAAGGCGCAGGTAAACAACCGCACGATAGATTTTTTTAAGTATTTGATTTTTCATTGTATTCGCTCCTATCATTTAGATTCGTCAGCCGATTCCCTAAATGATAGAGGCTACTGGGTCCTTGCCATCATCCTACCATAGTCCAGAAGGTTTGTCCACCCTGTAATCTGCCAACAATCCGCTTTGTTCCCTATCCATGTCGTGGCTTTACCATTTCATCTGCACAAGGCTTTGCATGGCTTCCTCTATGGTACGGTTGGTAGAAGCAAACCCAATCTTTATGGTGATCCCCTTATATTTCAGAAAATAAGGGTTCTTTCCGGACTCCAGGATTTCCCGGATCTTCTCCGATTTGCTCTTTTTTACATCAATATTCAGTTTCTCTACATCTTGTATCTCTTTCGGGTCAATGTCCTCAAATGTCATTTCCCTCATCTTCAGCAGTTCTGCCCGCGAGAGCATTATATCCTTTCCCTAGTACAGCAGCTGCACAGATACGCATCTAACTCCTGCTCAAACTGTTCCTGTTTCTCCCAGGTGTGCATTAAATACTGTTTCAGTCTGGCATAATCTAAAATCCCATAACCGATACAGTCTATCTGTACCTGGAAAGACTGGAGCATTTCCATTGTCTGTAAAATTTCTTCCGGACAATAGGATAACCTGCTGAGTCCGGATACCACAATCACATCAATCATGCCTTTTCGTGCAAGCACTGCCAGCCTCTGCCAGTTTTCTTTTTCTATGGAATAATCACACCCTACACCTTCCAACAAAGTAACCACCTGGTATGTCTGCTGTTCACAGTAATGCAGGCTTTTTTCTTTTTCATAATACAAAAGCCCGGCACAGGGAATGGGAATATCCAGATACACTGCCGCACGCTGGGGAATATTCCTATTTTCTATCTCTTCTTTTCCTTTGCAGATCCATGTAGGAAACAGCATTCCTCCCTGAAAGATCTCTTTATCTTCTGAAAACAGTTTCTGTAACCTCTCTCTCTTCATTGCTCTGCCTCCTCTTTCTTTTGCTCCTGTTTTCATTCCAGGGCTATAAGGAAACCTGTTGTTTCCCCATAGCCCTAAAATGAACCTGTTTCACACACCATACCGGCAGGGCTTTCCCTGCCAGCATGATTTTTTCATTTTCTCGCCCCGGTGTGAACGGGAGCATGTAGGACCGGCCCGGCTGGCCGCCTGACACCCTGCAGCCCCCTTTCTCGCTACAGCATGTCCCAGACGCTACCCTGGTTGCAGTGTTTTTATGCAAAGGTATCATTATCATTCGGCTTTCAGGCTGCCTGCCACCAACAGCCTATGTCTGGGCGCTGCTCACACTTTTCCTTCATCTTCTACGATTCCTTGTTTGATCCGCTTCTTTTCTGCCTTACCTGCTGCCACTGCGGACAAATGTATCTTCGCACAGCTCATGACCCTGCATCACACAAAATAGAATGTGCCGAAATGTTTTGTGTCCTTTAAGATATTTCTATAGATTAGCGTCAGAAATGACACGTTTGTTTTAAAAAAATATCACCATACTGATATTCAGTTTTCAAGGTTCTTCCCGGCTGAAAACATCAGCCTGCCAAAAGACACCATAACCCTGATGTGTTTTGGCAGACTGTTTTCGGTCTGCATTTCTCTTTATTTTTTTAACCGGATAATCATATCTGCCCAAAATTCTGTGTATGCCTGCCGCATCAACTCCAAAAGCCGGTCTTCGGTAATTCCCGTAATCACGTTCTCTTCTTTCTTTTCCGGTTTTGGTTCCGGTACTTCCAGTGCTTCCTCCCGTATCTTCATTGTGAGCATGGATAAGGAAGGGGAATTGGCACAGTTGATAAAACCGATATAATGGTTCACCACATCATAATCACCTCTGCAGCTTCGGACAATATCAAACGCATGGCGGATTGCCCGTTCTACCCGCTGCCCTGTCGTGCCATGTTGCTGGGCCACCTTAAAATACAGATATGTCGTTTTAATCTTGCTGTCTTCTTCCAGAAGCAAAACACTGTCTACAATATAGCCAAATCCTTTTACATTGGCAGGCATTCCCATTTTAAATAATACTGCTTCCACCTTTTCTCTTGATAACATTTCCCTTTTCCTCCCTATCTGTATTCTCACTTCCTGCTGTCTTGCTGATATTTCTTTAGCCCTTTCTTAATTCCCTCTATGGAATAGATCAAAAGGCTAGTTTCTCTTTCATCACAATCCTGTACCAGATACCAGATTTTTTCCTTCAACATCATATCTTTTTTCGCTGTACCCATGTGTATAAAGTGTTCTTTTATGGGAATATCCATAGCTTCCAACAGCCGGATATAAGTTTTCATTCCCATAAGTCTGGCATGTGTTTCAATCTTCGCCAGATGTGATACGGAAATATCTGCTTTCTCTGCAAGCTGCTCCTGAGTCAGTCCCCTGGATTCCCGCAAGGCTTTTATGGCATCTGCTACAATATAAAGTTCATTCTGCATTCTTTTATCTCCTCGTTGATTACAGGCTCTATTATAATTACAAATCCTTTCCCTGGTAATGGACTATGGAGGCAAGATTTCCCCGTTTCATTACCATTTCTTTCCTTTTTTTGTTTTAGAGATTTATTATATCTGAATGCCTTGAAAATGATTTTTGCACTATTTACGAAAAAGCACTGCATTATCTCTTCATTTAGGCATAAAAAATACAGGTGACTCCTCTATCTCAGAATCACCTGCACCTTATGTATCCTTATTCTTTTTTATAAAATTCGTAGCATCTGAATATAATTCACATTTTCTTTTTCTGATAAACGTTCTCCGAATTTCCGGAATCTGTTTTTCTCATTCTGATAGAAATTCAACAGCTCCGGCTTTTCCTCACACTCTAAGTATACAACGCCACCACCAATTTCACGCTGTACATGTTTAAGAATGGTCAATACCGCTTCCATCATCCTCCCGCCATCTGGAACGGGTGCGTCTTTATGCTGATAATTTTTTCCAAACTGACCGATCAGAAAAGCAGAAAGAGCATATTCATCTGTTTTTTCATTTTTTTGTGCATACCGCTGTATCTTTTTTTGCAACGTAGAAGAAAGATTTTTTCCCCAGATTTGCACTGCTTTATGTGTGATTGCAAAAATTGCCAAAACCCTACTATACTCATCTAACAAAAGATAAGTAATGGACATCTTCCGTTTTGCGAACTCTACCGCATTATTACGGACAAAATTTTCTATTTCTTTATTCTTCGGACACGAAAAACCGGAGAGGACATCAACTACTGACTCCTCTCCTATAAGTTCCATATAATCTAAAATATTTACAACTGCATAATCCATCTCTCTTAGTTCCTTTTCCTACCCAGGAATCTGCGTAATTCTTCTACACTATCTAATATTGGAATAGACGGTGCAGAAGGTTTCCATACCGGATCTTGACTGGACTTTTCAAGTGCATCTACAAATGCTTCTGCTTTTTTCGGATCTTCAATTACAACATTGGTAAGAATACTTGATGTAGCCATATAAAAGCACCTCCTCTTCTCTTATCATTCTCTTTGTTCTAAAAAGCGGTTTTATGCTGGCTGTCAGCCGCGACACCCTTCCGAATGTCTGAAATGTCGCCGGTATCATTCAGTCCCCGGTGCGGACTCACCGTATCTCCCTGGTGTGGGCGTAATACTCTTCCAAGTATAAAATAGTCCCAATATTTACCCTGCCTGGGCACAGTACAGCTTTTACGTGCCGCTACACGAAACCTTTTGGCTTAACTATATTATATGTGATACCCTAAGAAATATCAATGGTTTCCCCAAAATTTGTATCCTGTTATAGAAGGTTCATGATCGTTTCAATAAACTTTTTCTATAATCTGTATCCAATACTATTTTATGAAAACCCAACATTGCGTGCTCTTGCATCAGTTTCTCACCCAGTTTCACAAGAGGATTGGTTTCCCATTCCGGATCTATTCCTGTTTGATGAAAGTATCTTGCATAAGCAAATCCCTCAGCTACCGCATCTGAATTTTCAAATACTCCCACTATTGCATCTATAAACTGCACAATGATTGAGTTTCCAAAAATACCCTGCAATTCTTCTGCATTCGCATCATCATATTTCTCTACATCAAAAGATAAAGAGAAATCATACGTATTCTCTTCTCCGTCTTTTGTTTCATAAGAAATGGTTCCAAAAATATCTCCCTTGCCAGACGGAAGTTCGATTGACTCTGAAAGCTCTAATTCATATTCAATACCATTGAATACTGTCGTTGCTTCAAACATTTGTGATATACAGGTACCTTCTTTTTCATAAATATCTTTCTGTAAAAAGGAAATAGGATTATACTCCATATTTTCCCATATCTGTTTTCCTTCCACTGTCCGTTTACACAAGGAATCTAAAAGCAACATCATTGTTTCCTGATCTATTTCTTCATATACGTTCATAGTCAGCCTCCTTTTTCTTTGGATGATCCACAAAAGCTCTGTAAGGGTTTATCTTAATTTCTGGTTACAACATGATATTTAGTCAAATAACGTATGTACGCACCTTCTTATAGTTGTCAATATTATATGGCGTATCTTCCAAAAATTCAATCAGAATATAAAAACTTTTACTCACTCTATCCTGCCTTTACATCTTTTTTAGTCTATACCCTACATTGATCAATGTTTCTATAATATCATGCCCCATCTTTTTTCGTATCTTCCATACTACGTGTTCCACTGTTTTGTACGGAATCTGATCATCATAATAATTACTCCCCCAGACCGAACAATAGATATTCTTCTTTGGGATAACCCAATTTGGTCTTTGGGCTAAAAGATACAGGACTTCAAATTCTCTAGGAGCTAAATCAATTTTTCTCCCTTCATAAAAAACAGTATATGACATCGGATCTATCCTAAATAGCCCATTTCCTAATTCTATAGCCATTTTGTATTCCGGAAAAATGTTCCGCATTCATACATCTCTCCTCATATATTTGTTACTAAGTATAAGTATTGAAAAAATACATTTATATTCTTCTAATTCTTTCTACAATAAGTGATATCATATTTAATCCTAAAGTTGTAGAAATAACTGTTATATAATCCCATTTTTTTAATAATGCTAAAATCAACATAATAAATCCAATTGCTCTTATTGTTCTTCTATATTTTTTAATCAAAAAATCTTTTTTGTTCAAAATCGAATTCAAATTCTGATTAACCAATGGTTGTACGCACCATAATAGTAACAGTAATGTATATCCTATTAAACAATTAATATAATTGCTTTTCAAAACCATTGCTGTAAAAATAACATATATATATACCAATACGGACAATACAAAGCAACTACCAAATTTACATAAATGCACACCACCTCCATATCTTCTCAGTGGTATAAATACCCCCCAAAAAAATATTCCATATAAAAATGTTTTACTTCCACCTAAACATGTTATAGAAAAACAGGTGAATAATACTATTAATAGCTCAATAAATACTCTAAAACCATATTCATATATTGGAATTTCACATGCGGATATTTCTCCTTTTTGCGCAATATATTTTGCTAAATAATTTGACAATTTACTGATCACGTTTTTTTCTCCACTCAACTAACTCATCAGGTTCTATCAATTTGTGAAAAATAAATACACAAAAAGGATCATTCATTACTGTAAGACATAAGGTACATAATATTGTTAAAAATTTGGCTCCACAAAATGTCTTTTTTCTTTTTTTACACATAAATTTATCTCCTCATCATTTTATTATGCATTATATCATAGCATCTAATTTATCCTTCGTTCATGTTATTTTTACCAATAAATATGCAATATTTACCACTTAAAAGGTTGCTATGAATATATTAATTCTATAGCAACCTTTCTTTATATTCCATATAAAAGAATAGTTAATTGAAATTCATTTTGTAATATTTGAGGGTCTACTAGTCCTTGATATTTAGATGCCGCTCTTTCTATAGATTTCAATCCAATTCCATGATTTTTAAAGTCTGTTTTGATTGTTAAATATCTTCCGTCTAAACTTTTCTTAATATTCCCATCAAAACTATTTTTTATTTCTATTAATAGATTATAATGGTGAAATGAAATATTTACTTTAATGTATCTCTGCTTATTCGGTAATTTTAATGTAGCATCTACTGCATTTTCCAATGCATTTTCTAAAATCACACTTAAATCAGCATTATTAAAACTATTATTACAAGGAATCTTTATTTCTATTTCAAAATTAATATTTCTTTTCAAACATTCTCTATATTTAGTATTAATTATAGCGTCTATCACAACATTCCCAGTGTCACATATTTTTCTGGCATCCTTAAAATTTATATTTATTCCTGACAAATATGTAGATAAAGCCACTTCATCTTTCTTATCCAAATATTCTTTTATGCATATTAAATATCCTTTCATATTATGTTGAATTTCTCGCAATTCTACATCCATTTGTGCTCTTTCTTGAATATGCATTTTACATAATTCAATTTGTTTTTCATATATACAATTTTGTTTTTGCAATTCTGCAGTCTTTGATAATCTTCCATATATATTATAAAACATTACATTAAGAAACAAAATCAAAAATATTGAAATTGTACTAGATAAGTGCACATATTCTGCATCTTTATACTCCAAAGTATAAAGATTATAAATTAAAACTATACTACAACTAGGCAAAATCAATAAAGAAATCCAATACCTAAAACCTATATCCTCCAAATCTGTTATATGAACTTTACTACGAATAATTTTCAAAATTGCGAATAAAACTATTTTAGATATTATTGATCCTAAAAACGCAACATCACTTACTTTAATATTTACGATAATAAGTATATATCCTGTCAATAGCTCCACTATCATCCATAAAGTCACAAACGAAACTGTTAAAATAAGCTTTGTTCTTCTAATTCCTTGATATGCCATTTCACATAAACTAAATAAAATTCCTATATTAAACAATGTACTAATTATAGGTACTTTAATAATAGGTGAAACTATTAATTGCAGTATAAAATATGAAGTCCAAATTGCAAAAATCTTGATTTTTCTATAATCCTTTACTGTCAAGAAAATATCTAAATATTCTTTAATAATATAAAGAAGTATTATATATGTTCCGTAATTTAGCAATGTATCTGCCATATTTTAAAAACCTTTCAGTATTTGACTATATTTTTCACGTATTTCTTTTTGCCTTTCTTCACTTATATATAGAACTTTTCCATTATATAGCTCTATTTTTGAAAAGCAAATTTTTTTAATATAATGAAAATTCACTAAATATGATTGATGAATCCTCAAAAAAGGATGTTTCCCCTTTTCTGTGATTTTTTCTATGGAATTTAACTTACTATTAAATTTATCTTCCTTTCCATCCTTTTGTATAATGCTTATGCATCTCCCATGACTTTCAAAATACATAATATCACTATATAGGATTTTAACATTATTTCTATTAAACTCAAATTGGAAATACATATCCTCACGGAGTATTTTGTTATAGGCTTCTAAAAAATATTTATCAAACAAACAAAAATCTATAGGCTTTTTTATAAACCTAAATGGTTCAACTTCAAATAATTGTATTAAATATTCTTCATGGCTTGAAATATAAATTATAATTGCATATTTATCTTTTTCTCTAATGATTTTTGCCACTTGAATTCCGTCCATAATTGTCATTTCAATATCTAAATATATTATGTCATAGTATTCCCCTAACTCATAAATACGATTAAGATCTTCTCCACTGTAAAAAGCTTCAATAGAAATATTTATCAGCTTTTCCCTTCCTATTCTTTCCAATCTATTTTCTACTTCTGATACAATACTTTTATCATCATCACATATCGCAACTTTTATCATCAATACTGCGCCCTTTATCATTCTTCTCTAGTTCTGTTTGATTTAATCTTTCAAGAACAATCCTTAGCGTTTTTCTATTAGTATTTCCTAATTGATCATACATTTTTATCACTTCGTAATGTTCTTCTAGCTTGCTATTTAAATATCTTCTATCTTCAAATTTTTCTCTAAAATCTGAAAGCCCTAATAAAAAATCCACTGAGCAGTCAAAGAATTTTGCCAAATTAATAATTAAATCTACAGGTGGAGAATAATTTCCCTTTTCCAATCTACTTATAGTTTGCTGAGCCGTCCCAATCGAATTACCCAATTTTCTCTGGCTCAGACCGGCTGCTATTCTCAGCTCCTTAATTCTATTTAATCCTGCCATATTCAATACTCCTTAATTAGTATTGAATATATTCTACATAATTTACGCCTCTTTACTCACTCATAATAATTGTATATCAACTCATTATTGAGTTTTTCCTCAAAGATACTTATAAACCTTACCTATCCTATATTTCAGAATTGCATCTTATATATCACGTAAAAAATATATCAATAAATAACTAATATTTTTCTTTTAAAATTATGCGTACTATAAAATATATTCATATGTATTCATATAAATTTTTCTCTTACATTTATTCTGCTCATTATAAACGATTATATACTATTTTTTGAAAAGTTATTTTTTGTTGTCAAAAAAAATAACTTTCATGTCAAAATCTCTTTTTATCATTATCTTGATAATAAAAAGTGTTTTATACAGTCTCAGACAGTATAAAACACTTTTTATATTTCCCTTCAATGACAAATCCAGATGTAAGTAATATCTCTCCATAAATCACTTTACTTACTTTAAATTTCTAACTTTTCCTTAAATGGTGTACGATATAAATCTTGTTCTGTCAATCCATTTTGATATGCATATTTTACCCATTTTGCTTTTCCGTTATTTACATTTAGTAAACTTGTCGAATAAGGAATAACATACATATCTGATTTTTTACGCTCAGAAGGATTTTTAATATCTCTTTCTAAGCACTTTATCCCTTCATATATATCAGATAAAAGAAACTCTAAACTTTTCACCTTTTTTATTGAGTTTATTACATTACCATTACCAATTACAATTGCAAATTTCCAGTCCAATCCTGCCTTTACACAAAAATGTTTCATAACCTCTATTGCTTCCTGGCATATCCGAGGTTCAGGAAATGCACAATTTATTATTGCATATAGACTCCTTTTGTTTACACAAGCTCTGCTTTTATAATGTTTGCAATACTCTTCTAAAAACTGCATCAAAAGCCCTGGAACACAATAAACATATAATGGAAACGCAACGACTATTATGTCTGACTGATTTAAAGGTTCAAATAAAGATGATTGCATTTCTTTCCCTTTGCTAATATCTATATAACATTGCGGATATGGCAAAAGATTTTTCTGAAGTAGTTGAAGAAGAAAACAAGAATTTGAATTAATGCCTTTCGGACTTCCGTTAATAAAACAAATTTTTTTAATCATACTCCTCCAAAATATTTATTATTTTATTTTCTATATCTACATTTCTTTCTTTAGAACCACATATAAATACTTTGTTAAAGCCTTTATTATATTTTCCATCAGTTAAAGAAGTAAAAGTATCCTTTTCTTCATTACTTAACATTTCACCATGCCCTATAAGTATTTGTAATGGTTGTTCATCATATCGTTCTGGATGAATCGTAACTTTGCCTTTTTTAGTATAAAAAGGTAAAACATTAGGTATATAACGATCCATTACATTTTTTATTGTAGCACTATATTGTCCAAAAGAAATAGCTGATATAAATATTGCTATATCCGAATTAACTAATGAATAATTAATTTGATTAAGCAAATCATCCTTTACACATTTTCCCGGTGTCTTAATCCAACACCCTATACAACCTGAACAACTTTTTACATTATATTTAGTAACATCAAAGACTTTTATCATATATTTAGAGAGTCTACAATATTCTAACAAAAAATCTTTAAGTTTTTTACTATTTTCTGTTTCATTGTCTTTGTCATAAATCAATATAATTTTCATTATTTTAATCTATCACCTCTATTTTCAAATCTTGCAATTCTTCATTTAGATATATTTTGAAATAACTAACGATGCATTTACACCCCCTAATCCAAATGAATTTGATAAAACATTATTAATTTCTTTATATTTAACGATATTAGGCGTATAAGATAAATCACATTCTGGATCTTTGGTTCTATAGTTAATCGTGGGAGGTACGAAACCTTTTTGAATGGAAATAATTGATACAAGCATTTCCATTGCCCCACCTGCTGTTAATAGATGTCCATGCATAGATTTTGTAGAGCTTATATCCAATGTGTTAGCATATTCTTTAAAAACTTTTTTAATTGCCATAGTTTCATATTTGTCATTTTTCTTTGTACCGGTACCATGCGCATTGACATAATCAATCTTATCAATAGATAATTTAGCATCTTCAATTGCTCTTATCATTGCCAATTGCATTCCTAGTCCTTCTTCGTGTGGATCAGTTAACGAAAATCCATCCATTGAAGCACCATATCCTTTGACTTCTGCAAATATTTTCGCGTTTCTTTTTTTAGCATCACTTTCTCTTTCCATCATAAAAAGAATACAACCTTCGCCTATCGTAAACCCAGCCCTATGTTTATCGAATGGTGCGCAATTACTTTTCACATTTTCTTTAGTTAATTCTAAGGCATTTAATCTGCAAAGTCTCGCTATTGCTATAGGATCCAAACATAATGATATTCCACCACAAATTACCATATCCGCTCTTTTATTTTTCAAAAGATGATAGGAATCTCCAATAGCTTGGCTTGATGCTGCACATGTTCCAAAATTGCAAGCACATATTCCATTAATATTAAAATCTTTTGCTGCATAATACGTCAATAATGAAGGATTTATATTCATTAACGTATTCATATGTAAATTTTCATTTGTATAATTCATATGTAATTCGTTACTCTTAAGTTTCCAATACTGCTCGCCGAGATACACAACATCATCTGGAGCGGCAATATTGGGGTTCGTTCCAATACAACATGCTATTCTATCAGAAGAATATATATTTTTATATTGCAAAAATAATTTTTTTAAACAATAATAAAATAATTTAAACTGCAAATTCCCTTCATATGGATATTTCACTTTACACAGATCTACTATATCAATAGTTCCACCATGTCGCACAGGAAATTCACCTAAATTATATCTATCAATATAACCTATTCCCGATTTTCCTTTTTTTAGATTGTCTACAATAGTGTCTATATCATTTCCAAGCGGAGTAATCGCACTTATACCTGTTATAACAATTTTATCTAACATCTTATGCCTTCTTTCCAATAATAATGGATCCATAATTTCCACCTATTCCTGCAGTATTAATCAAACATTTGTCAATATATTTTCTGTCCTCGGAAAAATATTGCCTATAATCCATTTTAGCATTTCTTAATTTGGGGAAACTATTTTGATTAATTGATTTAATGGCTAAAATACAATCTATCATACCTGCTGCCCAACCAAGAAAGCCTATATTAGCTTTCGTAGACGTTACAGCAATAGGATTTTCATTCCATATTTCTTCAATTGCTTCAATTTCTGCATTATCCCAATCAGCATATGATGGCGCATTTGCATATAATAAACTTATATCTTCTTTTTTCATTGAGCATATTTCCAAAGTATCTTCCATATGTTTTCTGAATCCACATTTAGATAATTTAAAAAAATCTTCTTCGGGAAAAGTATGCATTGTACCACCATATATATAGGCTAATATATTTCTATTATTTTGTATTGCACTTTCTTCACTTTCAATGAGAAGAGCCCCTGCGCCTTCACCATATATAATGCCTTCATTTTTATTGCTAAAAGGAGCACTCAATTGATATGAAACATCCATAGGAGTCGTTTTCCTCGCTAATTTTGAATTGCTTAACCACAAAAATTCATGAGGAGTAAATGGATTATATGTAGAAGCAACTATCGCTTTTTCATAATATCCAGCTTCTATATCCCAAGCAGCGTGTAATATTGCTTCTATAGAAGAAACATCACCTGAGTATAATACATTTGCGCTTCCATGCAAATTATATTCTTTAGCAATAAAATGTGTCGGCAATGTAGGTAAGAGTTTAATTCCATTTAACGGAGGAAATTTATCCAAATTCTTACCAATATTTGGCAGTTGTATTTTCTTCATATTTTTCTCAGAAATATTAATTATGGTTTCATACAATTCTTCATCTAAATTTATGCTCTGATTTCCAAGATAAATGGCACAATTTTCTCTTTGATCGTTCACATCCTCAAACCACTTATATCTTTTTATAGCCTGCATTACTGCTACCAATTCATATTGATTATATTTTAGCATTATATTACTGCGTTTCAATCCACTTCTTCGTGCACTAAACTTTTTGATTTCACCCCCAAACTGACAAGGATATTGTGATACATTAAATCTTTCGATTTTGTCAATTCCATTTTCTACCTTTATTATTTTTTCCCATGTTTCCTCAATATCATTTCCAAGAGATGTAATACATTCCATACCTGTTATTACAACATTTCTTTTCACGTCTATTCCTCCTAATCCACAAAACTAGAATTTTACTCTAAATGCCTTCCTCCTGTAACTAAAATTTGCGTACCTGTAATATATGAAGCTCTTTCGCTCGATAAAAATAATGCTAAATTGCTAATATCATCTGCCCTTCCAAATCTTCCCAAAGGAGTTTTAGTTAAAATTTCACTTTTAACTTTAGGTGATATAGTTTTTACAACTTCTGTTTCTATTAAGCCCGGAGCTATCGTGTTCACTCTAATATTATATTTTCCATATTCAAGTGCAAGAGCTTTTGTAAGAGATTCTATGGCACCTTTAGAAGTACTATAAGCGGCTTGCCCTTTAGCAGGAAAATGTGCAGAAACTGAGGAAATATTGATAATACATCCACTTTTTTGTAAAATCATATGTTTTAATACATATTTACTATAATGAAATATACTATTTACATTTGAATCTAAAGTATTTTTCCAAACATCCTCTGTTGTATTAAGGAAAAAACCTCTTGATATATATCCTGCACAATTAATGAGTATATCAATTTTTCCGGTTTCCTTTATAATATCTTCAATAAAATTTTTTACTTCTGATCCTCCCCTTCCATCTACTGAGCGACTATTTATTTTTGAATGATAACGTTTACCAAATTCTTCTTGCACATTTTGAGCTTTGATATGATTAGAAAGATATGTGAAATATACATTAGCCCCTGCTTCCGCAAAAGCTCTCACCATTTCTCGTCCAATTCCCCTACTTCCACCCGTAATAATTACAGTTTTTCCATCTAAATTATATTCCATTTTTTCTCAGTAAAATTTCATTCTACTGATTGTCACCTCATTCCTTTAAATTTTCATTTCATATTTTCATACAAAAAACTCAAATAATTGCCACATTCTTCTTTATTATGCAATTTCTCAAATTCTACAATTCTAAATTGGATAACACCCTGAAATACCTTTTTATCATTACAATACCCTATAGTCTTTATTCTCACTTCATCACCAATCTGGTAACTCTCCACATTGCCTTTGGTAATATCTAAAGATATGTCTAAAATATTTCCTGGACGAACTAAGTCAAAAAATTTAAAATGGCTAAAAGACATCGGTATTAGACTATTCTTGAAATTCGTTATATGCCAAAAATATATCCTACTTAATTGTATACTTCCTTCTATCATCATTGCTGCTGGTAACAAGGGACTATTAGGGAAATGATCTCTAAAAATATCCTCGTTCAAAGATAAGTATTTGCTTCCTTCAATATTAAACTTATCTATTCTTCTTAATGAATCAATAAAAATATTTCTCATAACATCTAATATCTCCTTCATAAAAGTCATACAAGAGCTACTGGATTTATTAATGCAGCAGAAGCATTATTGAATCTGACTGGAACTGCTAAAAAATAAATTTGATTTAATCCATTTTCGGATAAAACTTCCAAATTTAAGTTTTCCATTATATAGGCTCCTTTTTCTATTAATAGTTTCTTATGTCCTGGATAAAACGTGGAATATAAATTTTTTTTAGTTGGAATATGTTCTATGGCAAAATTATCCGCTCCTATTGCTTTAATATTTTTGCTCGCTAACCATAAGATTGCATCTATTCCAAGTCCTGCCTCCTTTTTATAATATTCCTCATATTCGCCCTGAAGCCAAAATTTTATATGTCCAGTTCTAAATAATACAATTTCATAGTCCTCAATGTTCATCTTTTGATATTTCAGACATTGCATTATAATATCCACTGTAATTTCTTCATCAGGATTTATATAATTTACATTTAAAAATCGGGGCAAATCAAGTATCATAGCTTTTCCATGAATAATCGGAATTTCGTCTGACCCATTTACATATATTTCAGGATTTCCTTCATAATGCGCTGAATTATATCCTACCTTATGAATAGCTGCATGGTTGAGTGCATCTATATGAGAAATACTATGTAAATCCATCTCTATAAGCTCTTTATAAAAACTTAACCTATCTGGCTTTCCGTTCCATCGTTCATCATCATGAGTAAACAAATATTTCTTTTTATATTTTATATAATCAGTCGTGCTATTGCCCGAAAATGGAATTCCAATACCCAATTCCAAAACTCTTAGATTGGTTAAATCTATATTTCTATGTTCATTCTTTAATACTTCGCTCATTATAACCACACTTATTCATATTTTCTTCAATAGAGGTTTCCATACTATTGTTTAAGTAATTAGACTTAATTATTTTTTCTTGTTTGATTAACACAGCACCATCTTTTATAATAATGTCATTTTCTCCATAAACTGAAACTGAAAAAAAATATATTTTCAAATTTTCATTGTATGATACAATCTTAGCTTTTATCGTTATTTTTTCATTCAAAAAAACAGGTCTATGAAAACAAAATTCATTAAAGCTTACTATAATACCCCCATACATATTTTGGGAATGTTCTCTAGCCACTCTCCCTGCTGTCTGAAAAATAGCTTCTATCAAGGTGAAATAAGGAACTATGTTATTGCATTCAAGTTCATTCTTCAAGTCTTCTTCTCGCTCTTGGAAACTTAAACTAGCTGTTGATTTATTTAAATCTACACTTTTAAACTTTATCATTTTCATATAATTCATAGTCTATCTCTCCAACTATCTTCCTTATGCAATATTTTAGTATTTCCGCATATCTTGTCTATAAACACAAAATATGCGGAAGTTCAAATAGATCCCAACTAAATTTAATTCAATTTCTTCTCCAAATAATCAACTAAATCCTTAACAGAAATATAATCATATATTTCAAAAGGACTATGAAGTTCTTCAATTTCACTATCAGTAATAGATATATTCTCTTTAATAAGGGTTTTTGCCTCCTCCGTAAAATTACCATCAACAATCATATCTTCGTTAGCAATTAAATTAGCAATATTCCAAAATTCTGCCTCTCCTATTGATATACTAAATTCTTGCTCTAACCGAAAAGTAATTTCTAACGTTTCTGCAGATTCAATTGCTAATTCTTTAAACAACAATGTATCCAATTGCATTTCATCTTCTTCGATGTCTAAAACCTTGGATAATAACTCCTTTACTTTTTTTGTTAATTCGCTTCTGTTTTCATGATTTGTACTCATAATAAATCCTCCTTTAGTTTTATGAAAAGATAACTATTATACTTATAATTATCTTCTTAACATATAGTAATATCTGTCCTCTCTGTTATTTTATTGAGAAGTTTGTCTGGTATTTTCATTGGCTTCTTTGTTTTTATATCTACAGGAACCATTGTATTCTCAGCACAATAACATTTTTGATTATTTACAAACACTTCTGTTTTGAATTGAATAGAAAAATATTTTATTTTTTCAATCTCAGTACATATTACTATTTCTTCATCATATTTAATCGGTATTTTATAATGTAAATGTACATCTTTCATGACAAAAAACAATCCATATTCTTTTGTCAATTCACTAAATGGTATACCAAATTTTCTAAACCATTCAGAACATCCAGCTTCAATATATTTACACAAATTTGCGTAATATACTATTCCACCTGCATCTGTTTCTGCATAGTATATCCGCTTTTTTAGTTTATTGATACTATACTCTTTATCTGCTATTAGATTATCCACCTTCATATTTTTCTTCTCCATTCTAGCTTATTCTTTTAATTGTACTTTTTTATTACTTGATAAGTGTATTTCATTACATATGACTATCTTTTTAGGTCTCTCATATAAATTAAAATTTAATTTACAAAATTCATATACTTTATCTATAACTTCTTTGGGATTTTCGTCCTTCTTCGGTACTACATACGCAACAAAATATTCTCCGTAAATATCATGTCGTTCCTTTTTTATTTTTATATTGCTTATATATGGTAATTGAAATAAAGTGTTTTCAATACGGTTTTTATATACTTTTCTTCCGTTTATTTTTATTAAAGAATCTGTTCTCCCCACAATTACCAAATTTCCCTTTTCAAAATAGCCCAAGTCACCTGACATAAAATATTCGTTTTTATTTAATATTTTATTTTTATAGTATCCCAACATTAAATATTCTGACTTATATCCTATTTCTCCGATATTACCCTCTTTTAACTTATGCCTGTTATTATCGAAAATATCTATTTCTACTCCCTTCAGCGGAGTACCGACTCCCAAAAAATCTTTACTTTCTGAATTAAAGCATTTGAAACAGAGTCTTGGACTTGCTTCTGTCTGTCCATAATTATTATAAAAACTAATCCCAGGAAATTTCTTTACTATTGTTTCTATTACAAACGGATTTAGATATCCGCCTGCACTCATAAAAAATTTCAAATTTCCAACACTTAGTTCTTTCCCTAATTCAATATCTTTCGCTAAAGTTTCGTAGAAATAAGGGGTTGCCGGATAATTTGTTACATTTTTCTCTTTAATTTCTAATAATATCAAGGCATTATAAACATTATTTGTGCTTAATATAATTTTCCCTCCGCACAATAAATGTGCACACACTTCTGACAATGCAAAAGAATATGAAAGAGGTAAATTTACCAGTAACACATCTTCATTTGTCAAGGATGTGTATTCGATTACCTGTTTAACATTTCTCAAGAAGAGTTCCTTTCTCAGCAAAACCCCTTTACTATGTCCACTTGTTCCTGAAGTAAACAGCATAATATATCCTATATCAAAATCATTCTTTTTGATCCATGATACCTTTTTAGAGTCTGAATTTACTGTTATTACATTGGCTTCTCTTTTTCTAATCATCAATATTTTTTTTAGATTGCTATACTCTTTATCCATATTCTCAAATTCACTAGACATACTATCTTTGTTCGATATAATGTAATTTGCATCTGAGATTTGAATAATTTCTTTCATCTGAGATAAACTCAATTGATAATCTAAAGGAATAATTGTCACATTCATCTTCCACAACGCAAGAAAAATCTCCATATACATCAAGGGATTGTTTATAATTAAAATAACATGATCATATTTTTTTATTCCCAGTTCATCAAAGTATACTTTTATAGAATTAATCTTTTCATTTAATTCTTTGTATGTAATAATATTTTTTTTATATTCAAATGCAATTGCTTCAGGATTAGGACACTTCCAAAATTCCAATTCATCATACATACTATCACTTTCCTTCCCGTATATTCATTTCTATATTTCTAGCTAATAATTCACCTGTCATCTTTCTCTTTTTCATTTTCTCATCATCATATCCTAATTTTTCTTTTACATAATCAGATAAATTATTGCTATATGTATCTCTATATAACTTTGCCAAAAGACTATAAAATTTATTTATCGGTAATTTTGTTTCCAATAGCGCATGATTAAAATCGAAATATTCATATGATATTTTCTGCAATTTCTCTTTGTTTTGATCATACATATCATTTCCTGGTAAAGGAGTAATAATATTAAATATTGGCATAGTCAAATTCATTCTCTTAACCCATTCTCCTAAGATTTCAAAGTCTTCTTCGTCAAAATCTAAATCAATAATAAAACTAGACATTATCTCTATGCCGGCATCATGCAACAGACGTACGGCTTTTTCATTTTGATCACTATTTGTTGCTTTATGAAAATTCTTTAAACGCTTATCTGTTATTGTTTCAATCCCTATAAAAACTCTCTTTAACCCTATTTTTCTCCATTTTTTTAAAAGATCTATGTGTTTAATTGCTGTATTAACTCTTACATAGGCCATATAATTTTTTTTAATTCCATACTCTACAATTTTTTCATATAACTTTTCTGAATATGTGGCATCTTGAAATGAATGGGCTTCACAAAAATATATGTTTTTTTCTTTAATCATTTGTAATTCTTGTATTACACGTTCAATAGGAAAATGAGCTACTATTCCATCTCTTATTTTCCAAATTGTGCAAAAATTACAACGATACATACAGCCTCTTGATGTCGATAATGCTGCTAAATCATGCCAGCCCGCAAATTTATAAAATGTCCGATATTTTTCTGTTAATTCTCTCGCTGGAATTGGACTAATACTTAAATCATGTAAAATCTCTTTAGGTGAGCCAAATGTTAATTTTCCTTTTTTTACGGAAACGATTCCTGGTATCTCAAATATATTTCTATTTTTATTTTCAATATAATCAATAAGTTCCGGAAAACTTCTTTCCCCATCACCCATTGAAATATAATCAAGTTCTGGGAAATTAAATTCTTCTGGTGCATGTGTAGGCTGTTCACCGCCAACAATAGTGACTATTTTGCTATTAACTTTTTTTATTATATGTAAATATTTTTTGACATAGTTAACCTGACAAATATAGCATGTAATTCCGACAACATCTGGATTAAATTCTATAAGTTCCTCTTCAAATCTATCTTCAACTCTTAAATCTAATATTTTTACAGTATGCTTTTCCTTAATTGTTGCTGCCAATATTTCTAAGGCCAAAGGTTCAATAATTCTACTTTTAACAGTTAATCCGAAAACTGGTGGTTGTACCAATAAAACTTTCATATTTTCCCTCCACTTATAAATCTAAAATACTAATTATTCTAAGTTCAATATTATTTACCGAATAATTTTATTTTCTATTCACATTCAATAACAGGAACATTTTTTATATTTTCTTTTATTTCTTGATATTTATTTGGTGTAATTAAAATATACTGCTCTGTAATTTTTTTAATTTCCAAAACATAAATAATCATATTGATAGATGGTCTTTCTATAATATAAACTGCACTATTTCTTGCGATATGTTTTTCTTTCAGTTTTCTATAAATCTCCTCTCTTTTTCTATATAACTCTTTAAATGTAATTACCTCATGCAAAATTGTATTACTTTCTCGAATACAGTTTTTTTTAATTAGCTCATACAGTTTTTTATAGTGCATATCTATTTCTATATTAAATTTATTTTTATCAAATGTAATATAAGGAAAGTTAAAAGAGTACACATCTGGATAACTACTTTCTTTCATATTTAATTCGCTATAATGCAAAAATTCTTCATATGTAGTAGCCTGAGTTCTCATTTCATACTTGCTACATTCATTGATAATCGGTGCTTCTGGCTGCGCATGTAACCGTCCCCATTCAGCTCCCTTAAACGAAGAATGGTATAATAATTTCTGTAAAAATTCTTCACTTTGTTTCATATCTATATTTGTATAATAAGGTAATCCCGAAATTAAACTAACACTTATTTCTACATTTTTATATTTATCACATACTTCTAAAAAATCTAATACCTCTGTATCTGTAGGTAATATTTTACTCATTCCCATCTTATGCAAATATTTTCTGTGCCTCTCTGATAAGGAACACAAATCAATATTTACATACGCATATTTAAATGTTCTCGATAATAGTTCTATAAATTCTTTTTCTGGTATTTTGTATAAATAAAAATGACAAAACTTATTAGTTAGATCAATTCCTTCCCATAGTTCTCGATAATAGTTCATAACTTCCACTTCAAATGAGTCAATAAACATAAAGGTAGATGCATATTTTTTTAATTCTATTAAATCTTTTTTTACATCACAGCTTTCTCGTAAAAATGCTGT
>OBVD01000257.1_pt1 | contig 50935 bp, 32 predicted proteins | sample 1495031 | NCBI WGS metagenome assembly OBVD01 (sample SAMEA2579967, study PRJEB22360) | human gut metagenome
TCGACGAGCATGGGGCCCCCTACCGCCAGCCACTGCCAGCGCGCAGGCGGCAACGGCGGTCTTACCGGTACCGACATCGCCCAGCAGCAGGCGGTTCATCACGCGCCCGCCATCGCACATATCGCGCAGGATATCCTGGAACGCGGCCTCCTGCTCTTCGCTCAGCGAAAACGGCAGGGCTTGCTTGAGCGCGGCCAGGTGCTCGCCCGCGGTGTGGGCGTAGGGAGCGACTTCGACCAGGCCGCCGTCGTTGCGCAGGCGCAGTGCCAGCTGAAGGTAAAGGCACTCCTCATAAGCAAGGCGACGGCGAGCGATATCGCGCTCAGCCATGCTCGAGGGAAAGTGGATTGAGCGCAGCGCGCGGGCATTGCTCATCAGGCGGCGCTTGACGCGTAAGCGTGCGGGAATCGGGTCGAAGGGATTGCCGACGACCTCGAGCGCGCCGCTTACGATGCGGCGCATCCACGCCTGGCTCACGCCATCACTCACGTAATGGACCGGCAGGATGTTGCCTGCGGCACGCCCATTCTCGAGCTTTTCAAAGTGCGGCGAGGACATCTGCTTAAAGCCGTAGGCAAACTCGACCTTGCCCATCACGGCCAGGCGGTCGCCCTGCTTAAGCTGCTGGGCAATCCAGGGCTGGCGGAAAAAGGCAACCTGCAGCACGCCCGTCTCGTCAATGAGTGAGACCTCGGTCACCTGCATGCGCGGACGCGGCTGCTTTTGGACGATACGGTCGACCGTGGCGATGATGGTGCACACAGTGCCGATGGGCGCCATCTCGATGGACCACGAACGGGTAAAGTCGAGGTATCGATGAGGAATATGGAGAAGGAGGTCCCCCACCGTCCGAATTCCCAGACGGCGAAGGGCCTCCTCACGTTTACCCGAAACATATTTGAGTCGCGCGATATCCTCGTCGAGCGCATTGCTCTGGGCAAAGCGCTCCGAGACGCGCGGCACGGAGCACAGCTCGGACATGGGCAGTTGCCTACTCGATCGAGAAGATCACGGGATAGAGCGGCTGCTCGCCACGATGGGCGTCGACCTCCAGGTCGGGCTGAGCCTCCTCGATGGCGTCGACGATCTCCTGGAAGGCCTCATCGGACAGCTCCTCGCCGGCCAGAATCGTCAGCGCGTCGCCCTCCTCTTCCTCCTGCATGCGGTTGATGCAGTCGAGCGTGACCTGCTTCACGTCGGAGCCGACCACGTCGATGGAGCCGGCGATGATACCCATGACGTCACCGGAGTGAATCGGAGAACCGTCAGAGGCACTGGAGTCGCGCACGGCGCGGGTGACCTCGCCATCGCGGACCTCGCTGATGGCGTCGACCATGGCGGCGACGGCATCCTCGAGCTCGGAATCGGGCAGGACCGCGAACAGCGCGGAGAAGGCCTGCGGGACGGTCTTGGTGGGAACGACGGCGACCTTCTTGTCGGTGCAGGCTGAGGCAGCAGCCTCAGCGGCCATGCGGATGTTGCCGTTGTTGGGCAAGATGATGACCGAGGTCGCGTTGACCTGGTCCACCGCGCCCAGCAGGTCTGCAGTCGAGGGGTTCATGGTCTGGCCACCCGACACGATCACGTCGACGCCGAGGGACTTGAGGATGTCGGCCTCGCCGGACCCAGCGGCAACGGCGACAAAGCCCAGGGCCTTCGCGGGCTCGGCGGCCTTCTCCTGGTCCTCGTGGATCTTGGCGGTACGGTCGTGGGCCTCCATCTCCATGTTGTGGATAAAGACCTCATAGATCTGACCGAGCTGCAGCATGTGCTCGAGCACCAGGTTGGGGGTGTTGGAGTGCACATGGATCTTGTAGTCGGGATAGGCGCCCACGAGTAGCTCACAGTCGCCCATGGAACCCAGGAACTTAAGGCACTCGTCCTCGTCAAACGGGGCGTCGGCCTTAAACAGGAACTCGTTGCAGTAGCGGAACTCCGAGCCCTCCCAGTCGTCGTTGGCCTCGATCTCAACGCGACCGAGGGCCGCGTCGCGAGCAGAGCCAGCGGAATCAAACGTGGCGGAGAAATCCTCGACAACGGTGCTGCGGCCAAGAGCAGCGGCAACAAAGTTCTCTAGGAAGATGGCAAAGCCGAAGGCACCGGAGTCGACCACGCCGTTCTCTTTGAGGACGGGCAGCAGGTCGGGCGTGCGGGCGACGGACTGATACGCCTCGACGACGATGGCGTCGAGCGCGTCCTCGGCCGAGAACTTCTTCTTCTCGCACTCGTCGGCCTTGGTCGAGACATCGCGCAGCACCGTGAGGATCGTGCCCTCGATGGGTTTGCGGACAGCCTGGAAGGCGACCTTGACGGCGCGACGGAAAGCGAAGGCGATGTTGGCAGCCGTAATAGGCTCATCGGCAGAGACGAGGCCCTCGGCCACACCGCGCAGAATCTGCGAGGTGATGACGCCGGAGTTGCCGCGGGCACCCATCAGGGAGCCGTGGGTGATGGCGCCGGCGATGGCCTCCATGTCGGCATCGGCGGGAAGGGCGGAGAGCTCCTTGGTCACCGAAGCGAGCGTGAGCGACATGTTGGTACCGGTGTCGCCGTCGGGTACGGGGAAGACGTTGAGCTTGTTGATCTCCTCGGCCTTGTCGGAAACAGCAGCCGCAGCGATCGGAAAACAGGTGCGAATGGTCTTTGCAATCATGGGTATTTGAATCTCCGTTTTCAGATGCTAGTTCAGACGGCTCTTGAGCGCGTCGATATGGATGCCGATCTTAAGGCTGGCGGGATCGATCTGGGCGATCTCCTGCAGAGTGAAGGCAACGGAGCTCGAAAGATTGTGGCAGACGGACTTCATGTTGACGCCGTTCTCGAGCACGACGTGAAGATCGACCGTAAGGCCGTTCTCGTCGGCGGAGACAAGCACGCCCTTGCGGAGGCGCTGACCGGCAAGCAGGCGCACGCTCTCGGCGCCCTGGAGCTGCTCAGCCATACCGACGACGCCATAGCACGTCATCGCGGCATAACCGGCAATATCGGCAATAACGTCGTTCGAGACGCTCAGGCTGCCGTTAATGGTCTCAGACACAAGAATCTCCTTATCTGGTGCTCGCGGCACCATGTCGTGGGAGCAATCATTGCAATATTCTACAACGACCGCGCCATGTTGAGGTGGTGGGTCGCGGGATTACATCCTCGACACGAAATGTTGATATGGCAACGTTCGCGCCAGGCGATCGCGGCATGAAAAAACCCGCCGCATAAGCGACGGGTTTTACAACCTGGCTCCCCGGGTAGGACTCGAACCTACAACAGCGCGGTTAACAGCCGCGTGCTCTACCATTGAGCTACCGAGGAATTTAAAAGCCCAACGGAAAGGGCTGGAAAATTCTGGCTCCCCGGGTAGGACTCGAACCTACAACAGCGCGGTTAACAGCCGCGTGCTCTACCATTGAGCTACCGAGGAATAGGTGCGTGCTCTCAAGCAACGAAATTTATTATACGGACGAATCAGCTTAGGGCAAGAACTTTTTTAAGAAATTTTCCGACCCAGTCATTGGGGACGTTCTTAAACGACTAGTCATTCAAGAACGTCCCCAACGACTACATGAAAGCGCCCCCAAGCAGATGTGCTTGAGGGCGCTTCTTGCTTGCGAGGTTAAGACTCAATATAGTCTTTCAGCTTGCTCGAGCGGCTCGGGTGGCGAAGCTTGGCCAGGGTCTTGGACTCAATCTGGCGGATGCGCTCGCGCGTGACGCCAAACTCGCGACCGACTTCCTCGAGCGTACGGGGATGTCCGTCGACAAGGCCAAAGCGCAGCTCGATAACCTTGCGCTCACGATCGGCAAGCGAGTCGAGCACCTGGGTGAGCTGCTCTTGCAGCATGGAGAAGCTGGCGGCATCAGGCGGAACGATAGCCTGGGAGTCCTCGATGAAGTCGCCCAGCTGGGAATCCTCTTCTTCGCCGATGGGGGTCTCGAGCGACACGGGCTCCTGCGAAATCTTCTGGATCTCGCGGACGCGGTCGGCGCTCATGTCCATCTCGGCACCGATCTCCTCGGGGGTCGGGTCGCGACCAAGGTCCTGAAGGAGCTGGCGCTGCACGCGGACGAGTTTGTTGATGGTCTCAACCATGTGCACGGGAATACGGATGGTACGGGCCTGGTCGGCGATAGCGCGCGTAATGGCCTGACGGATCCACCACGTGGCGTACGTGGAGAACTTGAAGCCCTTCTGGTAGTCGAACTTCTCGACGGCGCGAATCAGACCGAGGTTGCCCTCCTGAATCAGGTCAAGGAACAGCATGCCGCGGCCGACATAGCGCTTGGCGATGGAGACGACCAGACGCAGGTTTGCGCTGATGAGTGCCTGCTTGGCTTCGAGGCCCACGTTCTCAATGCGCGTAAGACGACGCATCTCGGAACGCGTGAGCTCGAGCTCGCCTGCCTCGGCAGCCTCGAGCTTCTCGGTGGCCTCGAGACCGGCCTCGATCTTCATGGCCAGATCGACCTCTTCGGAGGCGGTCAGCAGGTCGACCTTGCCGATCTCCTTGAGGTACATACGAACCGGATCGCCGGTCAGCATCACCGTAGAGGCATCGATGCCACGCACACGGGAGCGTGAACGGGACGTGCGCACGGTGCGCTTCTTCTTGCTCTTGGAAGAACCCATCTCGGCGTCGGCCTGACGGGCCATCTTGAGCTCATGATCGTCGAGCGAGCCGGAATCGTGCTCGTCGTCATCATCGAAATCGTCGGTATCGGTATCGTTATCATCATCGTCGACGTCCATGGGGGCGTCGTCGTTACCGCTCGCGGAGATAATCTGGATGCCGCTGTTGCGCAGCGCGGAATACACCGCGGTGAGCTGCTCGTCAGAAACATCGATATCCTTCAGGGCGACCTGAATCTCGTCCTCGGTTACCGAAGTCCTGTTTGAGCCGTTGCCCATAAGCTTTGCAACGTAGGATTCCAGCCCAGTACCCGTGCTCTCAGTCTTTTTTGGCACAGATTCTCCCTTCATAGTCCACAGGACTCAATACTTTAGCACACACATTGACGTCTATACCCAAAAAGAGGGCTGGATATAGGCGAGAATACGCTGGTTGACCACAACATCTAGGCTTGTTCGGTGCCTGCGGCCTCCAGGCCAATCAAACGGAACGGGTCCGCCACGCCGCCGATTGACTTTTGCAGTTCGCGCTGACGCTGCGAATCCTGCGCGGCCTGCATGGTTAGCGCGCGACGGGCCTCATCATCGAGCGAACGGTCCTGGCGCAGCTTGGCCTGTGCGGCACGCATGCGGCGTTTGATGGTGTAGAGCTCAAGCGTATCGAGCATAAACACGATGTTCGTCTCGGTGGGGTGCTTGCTCGTCGCCGAGATGCGCCCGGCACTCACAAGCGTTGCCGCCTCGGGACACACCGAGCGCGCCGCATCCATGCAGGCTGCAGGATCGGTTCCCGGCGGCGTTGCCAGAACGGCCCATGCGATGGACTCGTGACGTGGGTCAACCCACTCGATGGAGCAGATGCGATCGGCATACGTGCGGAACAGGTCGGGGTAGCTCGTGAGCATGGTCAGCAGTTCACGCTCCCCCGCCAAGGACTTGCGTTCAAGATCGGTAAGAACCATCGGCGCCGCCGTAGCCGGTGCGTCCGAACCATCAGGCACAGGAACAGAGCCCATACCATCAGGCACATCGATCGGCGGCAGGTCGTCGACAACCTCCACGGGCGCGGCATCGTAGGCATCGAGCGGGACGTAGTCGTACGGCTCTTCTTCGACCGGCGCGGACACCGGCGGCGTCGCGCCCGATGCCCAAGCACCGCGACCGGCATCGCGAGAACCCGACGCCCGACCGCCCGCGCTACCGGACCGCTCAGCCTGTGCCCGCTGGCGCTCATAGTTCTGCTCACGACGTCGTTCCGCATCCTCGCGCTTGGCGACATCGCGAAACACACGGCCCGAGCTCGCGCGCACGGTCTCCAGATCCAAACCCAGCAGGTCGGCAATCTGGATAAAGTACGTGTCGATCATATAGCTATCGCGCAGCGGATAGATGAGCGTCAGCGCATCCTCGAGCGCCTTGGCGCGACCGCCCGGCGTGGTGATGTCGCTCGACTCCTGCAGCGAACGGTAGACAAAGTCCATGAGCGGCTCGGCCGCGTCGATGCGCGCCTGCAGCTCCTGGCCGCCGTGCGCCGTAATAAACTCCATAGGGTCGTTGCCGTCGGGCAGTACCACGCAGCGCAGGTCCATCGAATCCTGCTCGATAAACTGAATCGCGCGGCGGGCGGCCTTCTGGCCCGCGGCATCGCCATCGAACATATACACGATGCGCTTGGCAAAGCGGGTGAGCGTCTTTACATGATGCTCCGTGAGCGCGGTGCCCAGCGTGGCGACAACGTTTTTAATCCCCGCCTCCCAGCAGGCGATGCAATCGGTATAGCCCTCCACCACGATGGCGGTATCCTGCGCGACGATAAACTCCTTGGCCCAATTAAAACCGTAGAGGTTTCGCTTTTTATGAAACACGCTCGTCTCGGCGGTGTTGAGGTACTTAGGCTGGCCGTCGCCCATAATGCGACCGCCAAAGGCAATGTTGTGACCCTGCTCGTCAAAGATGGGGAACATCACACGGTCGTAGAAGCGGTCGGCAAGCTGCCCGCGCCCGCGGCTCACGGCAACATTGGCGTCGATCATCTCCTGCGGGGTAAAACCCGCCTGGGACAGGTGCGACACCAGCGCGTTACGGCCTGGTGCAAAGCCCAGGCAGTAGCGGCGGCAGACGTCGCCACCCATGCCGCGGCTGGCAAAGTACTCGCGCGGACGACCGTCCTTACCGCGCATAAGCATGGTGTGGTAGAACTGGGCGGTCTCGGCGCACAGATCGTAGATGCGGGCACGCTTAGTACCGCGCTCGCGGCGATCTCCGGTGTCGTGCAGCTCAATACCTGCGCGATCGGCCAAATAACGGATTGACTCGGGAAAGCTCAGGTTCTCGCGCTTCATGATATAGGTGAAGACGTCGCCACCCTCGCCGCAGCCAAAGCAATGCCACACCTGCGTGGCGGGAATAATGTGGAAGGACGGCGTCTTTTCGCCATGGAAGGGGCAGCAGCCCCAAAACTCATGGCCGCGGGGCTTGAGCTCAACCGTTTCCTGCACGATGGCAACGAGGTCGGACGCAGCGCGTACCTGGTCTTTTTCCTCATCACTAATCACGGATGCTCACCCCCTGCTCACCCAAGTTATGACGAATGTCCTCGATATTACCCTCGACGGTCGCGATCAACTCATCCAGCGAATCGAACACACGCGAGGGACGCAGCCAGCGCGTAAACGCAAGCGAAACGGAAGCGCCGTACAGGTCGCCCGTATAACCAATTAAGTTAGCCTCAAGATGTGCAGATGCCGCATCGTCGGCATACGTCGGCGGCAGTCCGACGTTCACGGCAGCGGGCCACGCGGTGTCATCGACCAGCACCAGACCCTCATACACGCCATCGGCAGGCACCTGAATACCGTCGGGAACCTGCAGGTTTGCCGTGGGAAAGCCCATGCCAGAACCCTCGTGACGGCCGCGAATAACACCGCCACGCACCATATACGGACGGCCGAGTAACTCAGCAGCAAGCTCCACATGGCCCTGTCTCAGCTCATGACGAATGCGGGTGGCGCAAATGGCCTCACCGCCCTCGCAAAGCAAGTCGTGCCCGTATACGTCAACGCCGCGCTCGGCACCCCAGGCGCGCATCTCGGCAACACCAGATGCACCACCGCGACCCAGCCTAAAGTCGCTACCAACGCGAATCGATCGAATGTCGACCAGACGCGACACCAGCGAGAGAAAATCAACATGGTCAAGCGCCGCAACCTCAGGCGTAAAGGGAACGGCCACCACCGCATCGACCCCGGTCTGAGCCAGGGCATGCAGACGGTCGGCCGTCGTCATCAATTTTTGAGCGGGCGAAGAGCTCACCACAACGTCCGGGTCGGGATCGAAGGTAACCACGACCGCCTTACAGCCATGGGCACGGGCATCACGGACAAGCGCCGTAATGAGCTCCTGGTGTCCACGGTGCACGCCGTCGAACACGCCGATGGCAATCGATGCGGCACCCAAGTGCTCGCACTCATCAAACGTATCGGCAGTAACGATGCGAGCCTCGTCCGACTCGCCCGCGAAAAAGACACGCGCGAGCTCGCGAGCGGACAACATCATCGAACACCGCCGATTGCCTGCGGAAATACGTGCTCCATGACAAAGCGGCCACCCTCAATGCGGGCGAGCGCCTTGAGTACCCCATCGAGCACCAACGCAAACGGCGCCTTCGAGACATCGAAATCGGCAAGCGCACGCTCAACGGGAATGCGTCGGCCGCAGAGCAGGTCGTCGGCAAGATTGCCCGGCAAGTCAACACGTGTGGCGCCCAGGGCCGCAATGGGATCCAGGGCAAAGCCAGCCGCGGACTCGGGAGAAAGCTCCTCGACCGCATGACAGGTGCCAATGGAAACAACACCGGAGGCCGTGCGGCGCAGCGCAGAAATATGCGCGGCGCTATCGCAAGCACGGCCCAGGTCGCGAGCGAGCGCACGGATATAGGTGCCCTTGCTCACTGAGAACGCCACGGTCCACACACACGAATCACCCTCGCCGCCCACGGCGATCAGGTCGGCGGCATAGACCTCGACGGGGCGCGGAGGTAGATCCACCGCATTGCCCTCACGAGCAGACTTGTAGGCGCGAACGCCATTGACCGAGATAGCCGAAAAAGCCGGCGGCACCTGCATCTGCGGGCCCAGCATGGCGGCTAAGCGCTCACGGGCATAGGCAGAATCGCGGAGCTCGTTGGCAACAGCCACCGTGCGGACGGCCTCGCCCTCCGCATCATCGGTATTGGTCTCGGCGCCAAACGAGATGTCGGCGACGTAGCTTTTGGTATCGAGCGTGAGCATGCCCAGCAGACGGGTGGCCTGACCCACGCCCACCACCATGACACCCGATGCCATAGGGTCGAGCGTGCCGGCATGGCCGACGCGACGCTCATGGAGGGCGCGCCGACATTGCGAGACCACATCGTGGGACGTGCAGCCCACCGGCTTATCGACGGCGAGCAGCATATTCAGTTGAGAAGGCGTACGACGAGCCATGTACCATCCAAAAAGTTAAAGCTCGACGGTCACCGAAGCGGGATCCTCCCCTACCAGCTCGGCCAGCATGGGTAGTGCCACGGTGAGCGTCTCGAGAATCGTTCCGTTGTTGGAGAAACCGGCGGCAGCGGGATGTCCGCCTCCGCCAAAGGCAGCAGCGATCTCGGACACGTTGAGGTCGCCCTTGGAGCGCAGGTTGCCGCGCACCTTGGTATCGCCCTCAATGCCCTTCAGGAACAGGCAGACCTCGACGCCCATCACCGAGCGCACCACATCGACCAGTCCGTCGCACTCATCCGAGGTGACACCGCAAGCCTCAAGGTCGCTCTGGTACGCGTAGCTATACGCGACGCGCCCGTGGGCCACCGTCTTGATGCGGCCCATAACGATGGACTTGAGGTGCAAAAACTCAACGCGCATGCTCTGATATACCTCGAGTGCCACACGCGCCGGATCGGCACCGTGGGCAACCAGACGCGATGCCGCATGGAACGCGGCGGCATCGGCGTTTTGGTACTGAAAACGGCCGGTATCGGTAACCAAGCCACACAGCAGGCAGGTCGCAACGCCATCACGTGCGACAATGCCGCAATTGTCCAAGAAGCGATCGATGATCATCGCGCAGGCTGCAGCTTCGACGCGCCTCAGGCTGAGCTCGGCAAACTCCTCGCGCGCCGGATGGTGGTCGAAACACACCACATGCTTGGAGCGACGAAGCACCTCGGCGGAATTATTGAGACGCTCGACGACCGGTACGTCCACCGAAATGAACAGGTCCGGATTGCCGGTGTACGCAGATGCCGGCACCAGGCGATCGGCACCCTCCATAAAGCGGTAGATGCGCGGAACCGGGTCATCGTCTGCCAGCAGCAGCGCAATGTCCTTGTTGGGGAAAAACTTCATGAGCGAAAGGCCCAGACCCAACACGGAGCCCAGGGCGTCGCCATCGGGAGAAGTGTGTCCCGAAATCGCAATGGAGGACGCACCCTCGATGAGCTCGAGGATGCGTCGCTGAATATCTGCAGACTCGCACGAGGCGAGGTCAGCGGAATTAGTCATCTAAAGCTGCCTCCTGGGCGGCGTCCGCTATCGGATAGCCGTCCTCGTCCTTTTCGATCGCAAGCGTGGCGGGAACGTTTTCCAGCGCACGCGTGATGCGCTCGGCCTCATCGGTCGAGCGATCGATGCGAAAATCGAGCTCGGGCGTAACACGCCAATCGAGCGAGCGAGCCAACAGGCTGCGAATACGGCCCTTGGCGCTTGCGAGCGCCTCCATGACCTCGTCGTAGCGGCTCGCATCGCACGACACGTACACACGCGCGAACGAACGGTCCACCGCGACCTCGACCGCAGTCAAAGTAACCAGGTCGAGACGCGGATCGGAAACCTCAAAGAGCAGGATATAACCGAGCTTCTCGCGAAGCTGCTCGCCCAGACGGCGGGTTGCCTGCGTTTGCTTCATAGCGCTACCCCCTACTCGGTACGGGCAACCTGGTCGATGCGATAACCCTCGATCTGGTCGCCGGGCTTGATGTCCTGGAAGTTCTCCAGGCCAATGCCGCCCTCGGAACCGCTCTTGAGGCTCTTGGCCTCGTCCTTGTAGTGGCGCATCGAGGCGATCTTGCCGTTGAAGACCACGATGCCGTCGCGCACCAGGCGCACGGAATCGGTCGCGGCGATCTCGCCCTCCTCGACGCGGACACCGGCGGCGATACCGACTTTGGGCACCTTGAAGGTGTCCAGGACGGTCGCGGTACCCGTGGCGACCTCGACCTCGGTGGGCTTGAGCATGCCGATACGAGCGGCGTCGAGCTCCTCGAGGCACTTGTAGATGACGTCGTAGCAACGGATCTCGACGCCCTCGCGCTCGGCAGCGGAGCGGGCCTTACCGTCGGGACGAACGCCAAAGCCGATGATGATGGCGTTGGAGGCGTCAGCCAGGACGACGTCGGTCTCGTTGATGGCGCCAACGGCGGAGTGGATCGTGTTGATGCGGACCTCGGACTGATCCATCTTGTCGAGCGAGTCCTGAAGGGCCTCGATGGAACCCTGGACGTCGGCCTTGATGATCAGGTTGAGCTCCTTGACCTCGGCGTCGGCAATGGTCTCGAAGAGGTTCTCGAGCGTGACGTGCTTGACGCGGCTCTGCTCCTCGATACGGGCCTTCAGCGAACGCTCGTCGGCAAGGGCGCGAGCCTCGCGCTCGTCCTCGAACACGCGGAACTCGTCACCGGCGTTGGGCACGGACTGCAGGCCCAGGATCTCGACAGCGTCGGAGGGACCAGCCTCGGTGACGGCGCGGCCCTTGGGGTCGAGCATGGCGCGGACGCGGCCGTAGGTAAGGCCGGCGACCAGCGTATCGCCCACGTGCAGGGTACCGCGGGTCACGAGCACGGTAGCGACCGAGCCGCGGCCCTTGTCGAGCTTGGCCTCGAGGACGTTGCCGGAGGCAAAGGTGTCCGGGTTGGCCTTGAGCTCGAGCACGTCGGCCTGGAGCAGCACGGTCTCCAGAAGGTCGTCGATACCGATCTTCTGCTTGGCAGAGATGTTGACGAACATGTTCTGTCCGCCCCACTCCTCGGGGATGACGCCGTACTCGGTGAGCTCCTGACGCACACGGTCGGGGTTAGCGCCCGGCTTATCGATCTTGTTGACGGCGACGACGATGGGTACGCCGGCGGCCTTGGCGTGGTTGATCGACTCGACGGTCTGGGGCATGACGCCGTCGTCGGCAGCCACGATCAGAATGACGATGTCGGTCACCTTGGCACCACGGGCACGCATAGCCGTAAAGGTAGCGTGACCCGGGGTATCGATGAAGGTGATCTTGCGGTCGTTGATCATGACCTGCGAAGCGCCGATGGCCTGCGTAATGCCGCCCGCCTCGCCGGCAGCAACGCCGGTGTGACGGATGGCGTCGAGCAGCGACGTCTTGCCGTGGTCGACGTGACCCATGACGGTGACGACCGGGGCGCGCGGCTTGAGGTCGGCGGGATCGTCGTAGAACGAGAAGGTGTTCTCCTCCTCGGGGGTGATGATCTTGATCTGGCGGCCCAAGTCGTCGGCGACGAGCTCGACGAGGTCGTCGGACATGGACTGCGTCATGGTGAGCGGCGTACCAAGCAGGAACAGGCGCTTGATGATGTCGTTGGCCGGAACGTCGAGCGCCTCAGCAAGCTCCTGGACGGTAACGCCCTGGGAGACCTTGATGGCGTCGAGGTCCTCGGGGTTCACGCCCTGGGCCAGCGCCTCCTCTATCTTGCGCTCCTCCTGAGCCTTGGCAGCCTCGCGCTCGCGCTTCTCCTTGCGCTTCTTGCGGCGACCGGTGGACTCGCGAGAGGCCTCCTCGACGGCAGCACGAGCCTCCTCGAGCACCTTCTCGCGGCTGTACTCCTCGGCCTCGCGAGCCATGCGGCTGTAGTGGTCCTCTTCGTTGTTGTGACCGCCCTTGCGCTTCTTGCCCTTGCCCTGCTTGTCGGGGTTGGGGAAGTCCATGCCGGCAGCGACGTTGTTGCTGGCGTTGGTGCGATGGCTGTGCGGACGGCTCTCGGAGGCGTTGCGCTCGGAGTTGTTGTCGGAAGCGTTGCGATCGTTACGACGGCCACCGCGGCGGTCGTTGTTGCCGCCACGACGGTTACCGCGCTCGGCGGCGCGCTCGGCCTTGGCCTTGTCCTCGGCGTCCTTCTTCTCCTTGAGCACGGTCTCCTGTGCGGCGATCTGGTCGAGCAGCGAACGGAAGCGCGAACCGGAGTCGGAAGCGGGAACGGCGCGGCGCTGGGCCTCGCGGGCAGCCTCCTCCTTCTCGCGGGCAAGGCGCTCCTGCTCGGCCTTCTTCTTGGCCTCGGCCTCGGCGCGGGCAGCCTCCTCGGCAGCCTGGGCTGCGGCAAACTGGCGGCGCTCCTCCTCGCGGGCCTTCTCGGCGGCGATGCGCTCGCGCTCGGCCTCGGCGGCGCGTGCGGCCTCCTCGGCGGCAGCCGCCTGCTCCTCGGCCTGCTTGGCGGCCTCGACTTCCTTGGCGCGGGCCTCGATCACCGAGGCGAGCTGCTTACGGACCATGGCGACATAGGCGTCCTCCAAGGTGGAGGAAGCGGACTTAGCGGGAATCTTCATATCGGCGAGATGACCCATCAGTTCCTTGGAGGTCATGCCGAACTCTTTGGCCAGGGTGGACACACGGACTTTTGCCATATGACTTCACCTACCCTTTCTGGCACCTTGGGTGCCTAGAGACTGAACGAGCGTGGGAGACGCGCCAGGACCCGCCCGGCGCGACCGCGCGCTAGATCAGGTCCTCCGCATCATCGAAGGCGTCGGTGTCGTGGACACCGCAGAAACGGGAGCCGGGACGAGCCTGGTTGCGGCACTGGATGCCGTCCTCGGACACGTACTCGCAGCGGCGGACGTCCTCGTCCTCCTCGTCACCGATCAGGTCGGCGGCGGGCTCCTCGTGAACGGGAACGTTCTTGAGGATGTCGGCGGCAAGCGTCTCGGACTTGATGTCGATGTGCCAGCCGGTCAGGCGCGCGGCGAGGCGGGCGTTCTGGCCCTCCTTGCCGATGGCGAGGGACAGCTGGTCGTCGGGCACGATGACGCCGGCGTAGGCCTTCTCCTCGTCGATGAGGACGCGGGTGACCTTAGCGGGAGACAGGGCGTTGGCGACGTAGACGGCAGGATCGGCATCCCACAGGATGACGTCGACGCGCTCGCCACGGAGCTCGCCCACGACAGCGCGAACACGGCTGCCCTTGGGGCCGACGCAGGCGCCCACGGGATCCAGACGGTCGTCGAGCGAGTGGACGGCGACCTTGGAGCGCTGGCCGGGCTCACGGGCGATCGACTTGATCTGGACGGTGCCCTCATAGATCTCGGGCACCTCCTGCTCAAACAGACGACGCATGAGCTCGGGGTGGGTACGGGAGATGACAATCGGCGGACGGCTGTGCTCGCCACGAACCGGCTGCAGGTTGGAGTTGGGGTCGCGAACGTCGATGATTACGGCCTTGATGTGCTGGTTGTGCAGGTAGCGCTCGCCCATCGGACGCTCGTTGCGCTCGTTCTCGTAACGGCGCTGGTCGAAGTGCGGAAGCTCGGCCTCGACGCCCTCGCGGATCTTGACGATCGTGAAGTCGGGCGTGGACTGCAGCACGGTACCGCTGATGAGGTCACCGATGCGGCCGGAGAACTCCTCGTAGATCTGCTCTCGGGCGGAGTTGCGCACGATGGCGTTGATCTCGGCCTTGGCGTGCTGGGCAGCGATGCGGCTCGTGTTCTTGGGGGTGACGTCGATCTCCTCGAACTCGGTGAAGTTGCCCTCCTCGTCCATGGAATCGTCGATCGGCTCCAGGCGGTAGACGTAGATCTTGCCGGTGGTGCGGTCGATGGTCACCTTGGCGCCCCACTCAAGATGCAGGATCTCGGCATAGCTCTTGGCGAGCGACTGCTCCAGGCGGTCGATCAGGTAGAGCTGGTCGATGTGCTTCTCCTGGCAAAGCTCCATCAGGGCGGACATCATGTCGGATGCTGCCATCTTACTTTCCTTCCTTCGCGGGCTTGAAGTCGTAGGTGGGCTTCAACTTGCACTTTTTAACATCAGAGAAATCGAGGGTAACGGACTCGCCGTCCTCGAGCTCGAGGGTCACATTCGTCTCGGTGGCGGCGGCAATCTTGCCGGCGTACTTGCGACGGCCCTCGGTGGCGGTGGAGGTGAGCTCGCAGTTCTCGCCCACAAAGCGGGCAAAGTCACTCGGGCGGCGCAGCGGGCGCGCCATACCCGGGCTCGACACCTCGAGCGTATAGCTCGAAGAGATGGGGTCGAGCTCCTCAATCACATCGCCGACCCACTTGGTGTTGGCCGTGACGTCGTTGAGCGACAGGCTCTGACCCTCGGCACCCTCGATACGCACGCGCACGCAGGGGGCCTTGGTGGCACCCACGAGCTCGACGTCGACGATGTCGACATCGTGCTGGGGGGCGACGGCCTCGAGCGCGTCGATGATCGCCTGCTCGGTCTTGGTCTTGACCATTGCGGCACCTCCATCCATACAAAAAAGAAGCGGGGCCGAAACCCCACTTCTTTCAATTACAACTTCATTTGCAAGCAAACTATACCAATAGCTGCGGAAACGTGCAAGCACAGTACGAATCTGCAGGTCAGCGTGCGCACAGCTTCTCCACAAGAATAGGACAATTGGACTAAAGACTCCATGAGGCAAGCGCCCGAGGGTCCCAAAACGGGCCATGCGTCCCAATCCACAGGCCCGTTCTGACCCCAAGGGCATTCCTCCCCGAGCCCCTATCGATCAGACTTACGCTAAGGGACATTCTGCAACAAGCCAGCCAGCAAGTCGCGTAACGACGAACCTTTCCAAATCCTCTACGGCAAGGAGGCACCCATGAAACGACTAGGCACCCTCTGCACGACCGCGCTCGCCATCGCAGTCTGCTCGTTCGCCCTGATGGGATGCAGCAATATCGATGGCAAAACCGGGCCATCTGAGCCGAATCCCGGAAGCACCGAAGCTGCCGAGGAAACGACGCCACAGGGTAGCTTCGATAAAATAAACGAAGACATCGTCGACCCCCAGGGCCTGGGTCCCGATTCCCAAGAACAGTTCCCCATCGACCTTGAGGTAGACGAGAACGTCCATGTTACCTGCGTGGGCAAGGACACCGACGGCTACGGGGACGCCGCACTCGTCTTTACGGTGACCAACAACACCGGTGTCGACATGATGTTTGGCGATGTCGATGCTTATGCCTACGTCAACGGTGTCGTCCGCGACGTGCGCATGCGCCAGCCCGTCGCCGCAGGCGAAGAAACGACCGCGATGCTCACCTTTGTAGGCACCTTCGACGATCCGGACTTTGACGTGAACAACGACCTCAACGACATCTACCTCAACATCTGGATGTTTGAGGAGCAAACCGGCAACGTCTACTTTAGAGACTTGGTACACATTCCGTAGAGGGTGACGCTAAGCACCAGCCGAGCAGGGCATATAGCGCAAAACGAGGGACGACCCAACCGGATCGCCCCTCGTCTTTTATGCGTCAGCTAAGCGCGCAGTGCTTACTTGACCACCAGGTTGACCAGCTTGCCGGGCACGCAGATGGCCTTAACGACCGTCTTGCCCTCGGTCCACTTAGCGACAGCGGCCTCGGCGGCAGCCTGCATTTCCTCGTTGGAGGCATCGCGGGCCACGTCAATGCGGCCACGGACCTTGCCGAGTACCTGGACGACGATCTGCACCGTGTCCTCGATGGACTCGGCCAGGTCGAACTCGGGCCAGGCGGCGGTGTAGGCGTTGCCCTCGCAGCCGAGTGCCTCGTGCCACAGCTCGTCGGCCCAGAACGGGCAGATAGGGGCAAGGACGCTCACGATATCCTTAGCCACGCCGTAACACAGCGCCTTGTCGCGGGCGGTACCCTCGGTGGCGTTGAGGTAGGCGCTCGCCGCGTTGACGAGCTCCATGACGGCCGAGATCGCGGTGTTGAACTGGCCGCGATCGAAGTCCTCGGTGCACTTGGCAATGGTGCGGTGACGCTCGCGATAGAGCTTCATCGCAACCTCGTCGAGCGCGGACTTGTCGAAGGCCACGTTTGCGTCGCCGGACTGGACGAGCTGCCAAACGATACGCCAGGCGCGCTTGATGAAGCGGTTAGCGCCCTCGACGGCCTTGGGATCCCAGTCGAAGTCCTTCTCGGGCGGGGCGATAAACAGGATCGCCAGACGCATGGTGTCGGCGCCGTAGGGCTCGATGACCGAGCTAGGAGGCACGACGTTGCCCTTAGACTTGGACATGGTGTCGCCGTTCTCGTCCTTGACCATGCCCTGGCACAGCAGGTTGGTGAAGGGCTCGTCCACACTCAGCAGACCCAGGTCGCGCAGTGCCTTGGTAAAGAAGCGGCTGTAGAGCAGGTGCAGAATGGCGTGCTCGATGCCGCCGATGTAGTTATCGACAGGCATCCAGCGGTCGGCGGCCTCGCGGGAGAAGGGCAGCTCGGTGTTGTGCGGGTCGGTATAGCGCAGGTAATACCAGCTGGAGCAGGTAAAGGTGTCCATGGTATCGGTCTCGCGCTTGGCCGGGCGGCCGCAGACCGGGCAGGTGGTCTCGTAGAACTCCTTGCACTCGGCGAGGGTCTCGCCGGCTCCCAGGTCCAGGTTCTCGGGCAGCGTCACCGGCAGCTGATCCTCGGGCACGGGCACGATGCCGCAGTGCTCGCAGTGGATGGCCGGGATGGGGTTGCCCCAATAGCGCTGGCGGCTGATGAGCCAGTCGCGCAGGCGGAACTCGACCTTACGACGACCGCAGCCCATGGCCTCGAGGTCGGCCACGATTGCAGCCTCGCCCTCGGAGTGCTTACCGCCGCGCATGCCGGTGTACTTGCCGGACTGGACGAGCGTGCCCTCGGCAGCGTGAGCGCAATCCCAGTCGACGGTCTCGGCATGGAAGGTATCGATGGTCTCGCCGCTGGCCTCGACGGCAGCGCGATCGTCATCGTCTAGGATGATCGGCACGATCGGCAGGTCGTACTTGCGGGCAAACTCAAAGTCGCGCTGGTCGCCACAGGGAACGGCCATGACGGCGCCGGTGCCGTAGTCGGCCACGACGTAGTCGGCAACCCACACAGGGACCTTCTCGCCGTTGACGGGGTTTACCACATAGCGGCCCGTGAAGGCACCGTGCTTCTCGAGGGTGCCCTGGGCACGCTCGACGGCAGAGATATGCTTGGAGTCCTCGACGATCTTAGTGACGGCCTCCTCGTACTCCGTGCCCTCGACGAGCTCGTGCAAGCCGGCGTACTCGGGAGCCAGGACAAAGAAGGAGACGCCAAAAAGGGTATCGGCACGCGTGGTGAAGACGGTGATCTTACCCTCGTCGCCCTCGATGGGCTCGCCGTCCTTGTCGCACAGGGTAAAGTCGACCTCGGCGCCCTCGGAGCGACCGATCCAGTTGGCCTGCATCTGCTTGACGCGCTCGGGCCAGCCGGGGAGCTTCTCCAGGTCGTCGAGCAGCTCCTGAGAGTACTCGGTAATCTTGTAGTACCACTGCTCCAGGTCGCGCTTCTCGGGCTCGGTGCCGCAGCGCCAGCACTTGCCCTCGGTAACCTGCTCGTTGGCCAGAACGGTCTTGCAAGTGGGGCACCAGTTGACCGGGTTCTTCTTACGATATACCAGGCCCTTTTCCCACATCTTCTCAAAGATCCACTGGCCCCAGCGGTAGTAGTCGGGGCTGCAGGTCTTGACCATGCGATCCAGATCGTAGGAGAAACCCATGCGCTTCATCGTGGCGAGCGCCTGGTCCATGTTCTTATACGTCCAGGCGGCAGCCTGCGTGTTGTGCTTAATAGCGGCGTTCTCGGCGGGCAGGCCAAAGGCATCAAAGCCGATGGGGTGCAGCACGTCATAGCCGCGCATGCGGGCCTGACGGGCCATGGCATCGCCGATGGTATAGTTGCGCGCGTGGCCCATGTGCAGGTCGCCCGACGGATACGGGAACATCTCGAGCACATACTTCTTGGGCTTGCTGTCGTCGGTGTCGACAGCAAAGAGGTTGGAATCCTCCCAGGCCTTCATCCACCTGGACTCAATGGCCTGCGCGTCGTAGACAGGAATCTCGTCCTTATGATCTGTGCAATCGCACATATCAGCTCCTTTAATCTTAGCTGGGGTCGGTCGGCTTAGCTTTATTCGCTACTGCGGACAGTCCTGCGCAAGACGAAGAGCACATTAAGTGCTCTTCTTTGCGTGCGGAACTTGTAGCGAACAAAGCTAAGCCGACCGACCCTAAGGTTAACTTGACTGATGATAGCAAATACGACAAGCGAGATGCCTGCGACTTGCAGGCATCTCGCTTTATCTAAATAACGTGGTTGAGAATCAACCGCTATTTGTTACCCGCCCAAGTATGGTCGGGTTTTCCAAGTGCCGAAGATTGCCGTGAAAGAGGAGCGACGCGTACTTTGGTACGCAAGCGACGGTTTGAACGGCAAGGTGCGGTGCTTGGAAAAGCCGCTTAGCGGTAGCTGACGCTTTGCTGGGAGTCCTTGACGACAACGTCGTGGGCGCCGCCTTCGACGATCGAGGTTGAGCTCACCAGGGTCAGGCGTGCCTTTTCCTGGAGCTCGGGGATCGAGAGGGCACCGCAGTTGCACATCGTGGACTTGACCTTGTAGAGCGTGCCGCCCACGCCGTCCTTGAGGGAACCGGCGTAGGGAACGTAGGAGTCGACACCCTCGACGAAGCTGAGCTTCGCGGCTCCGCCCAGGTCGTAGCGCTGCCAGTTGCGGGCACGCGCAGAACCCTCGCCCCAGTACTCCTTCATGTACTGGCCATTGACGTTGACGCGCTCGGTCGGGCTCTCGTCGAAGCGGGCGAAGTAGCGACCCAGCATCATGAAGTCGGCACCCATGGCAAGGGCGAGCGTCATGTGGTAGTCGTAGACGATACCGCCGTCGGAGCACACGGGCACGTAAACACCGGTCTCCTCGTAGTACTCGTCGCGAGCGCGGCAGACATCGATCAACGCGGTGGCCTGGCCGCGGCCGATACCCTTGGTCTCACGGGTGATGCAGATGGAACCGCCGCCGATACCGACCTTGATGAAGTCGGCACCGCAGTCGGCCAGGAAGCGGAAGCCCTCGGCGTCGACGACGTTACCGGCGCCGACCTTGACGTCCTCGCCGTAGTTGGCGCGAATCCACTCGATGGTGCGCTTCTGCCACTCGCTGAAGCCCTCGGAGGAATCGATGCACAGGACATCGGCGCCGGCCTCGATGAGCAGCGGCACGCGCTCGGCATAGTCGCGGGTGTTGATACCGGCGCCGACCATGTAGCGCTTGTCGTTATCGAGCAGCTCGTTGGGGTTGGTCTTGTGGCTATCGTAGTCCTTGCGGAAGACGATGCCCATGAGGTGATCGTTGTCGTCGACGATGGGCAGGGCGTTGAGCTTGTTGTCCCAGATGACGTCGTTGGCGACCTTGAGGCTGATGTTCTTGTCGCCCACGATGAGCTGCTCACGCGGGGTCATGAACTCGGAGACCTTCGTCTGGTGGTCATCGCGGCTGGGGCGATAGTCACGGCTGGTGACGATACCCAGGAGCTTGCCCTTGGGAGTGCCGTCGTCGGTAACCGGCATGGTGGAGTGGCCGGTCTTCTCCTTGAGTTCGATGACCTGCTCCATGGTCATGTCGGGGGTCAGCGTGGAATCGGACTGAACGAAGCCGGCCTTGTGATCCTTGACGGCCTTGACCATAGCGGCCTCGGACTCGGCACTCTGGGAACCGTAAATGAAGGACAGGCCACCCTCGGTAGCGAGCGCGACACCCATGTCGACGCCCGAGACGGACTGCATGATGGCGGAAACCATGGGGATGTTCAGGGTGATTGCCGGCTTCTCACCGCGCTTAAAGCGGGTTAGCGGCGTCTTAAGAGAGACGTTGTTGGGGATGCACTGCGAGGACGAGTAACCAGGGACCAGCAGATACTCCGAAAACGTGTGGGACTCACCGGGAAAGAACGTAGCCATGTTTCTCCTTTTTCCATGCGACCGGTCGGCTGCAGGCCTCGTAGGACCCAGCCCAACCTTGGGCGCCCAATACTGGGGAATTATCTTAACGCACTTTGACTGCTACAATGCATGATTTAAGAAGAGCACACGAGGGTTTGACGCAGGCTTTGCGTTTGCCCAGCAAACACTTTAGCGGGGAGACGTGGAGCACATGGAGTACAAGACGACGGCAAAGTTGGTCATTCAAGCGTGCGACAAGGATTTGCCGGGCGTCTTCGGCCACGGCTGCGTCTTACTGCTGCAGGGTATTGCCCGCGAGCACTCGCTCAACCGCGCCGCCAAGAGCATGGGCATGGCGTACTCCAAGGCCTGGCGCATCGTGAACGAGGCCGAAGGCCAGCTGGGCTGCAAACTCATCGAGCGCGACGGCGCCCGCGGATCCACGCTCACGCCCGCCGGAGAGCGAGCCATAGCGGCCTACGAGGAGCTGCAGGCCGACATCAACAACGTCATCGCCACCAAAGCCAACGACCTCATCGCCAGCATCAAAGAGTAGCCCATTTGGGACGGGGCTTTTTAGCCGGTCGCCACCATAGATGATTTTTCTGGGACGGGGATTAAAAAATCATTGTGTACCTAATGATTTTTTAATCCCCGTCCCAGAAAAATCATCGGAGGGCGTTGTCCAGGGTGGCGGCCACGATCAAGGGGTCGTCGGTGCCGGCGAAGAGGCGGACGGTGCTCCCCTGCTTGCCGCGTGGAGCCGAAAGGCGCGTCGTTGCGCCGCCGGCGGGCGATGTGCGAAACTCCCCGGACAAAGCATCGAACAGCTCGCCCGCACTACGCTCGATAAGATCAAATTCAACTGCCGGGCCAAAGCCGTGCTCGAGGATTCCCGTTGCAACAGCATGGTCGGGATGCGAGCTCAGCCCGGGATAGCGTACGTTGCGCACCATCTCGTTGGCGGCCAGATACTCGGCCAGCGCACGGGCGCGATCGAAATGCGCCTGCATGCGGACATCGAGCGAGTCCAGCCCGCGCTCCAGCACACCGGCCTCGTCAGCAGGCATATCAAGCTTGGCCAAGCCACAGCCCTCAAGCAGGGCATGCGCGCACTCGGCAGCAGCATCCACACGATGGCGCTTGAGCTGCGAGCGCGCGACCGATACTGCAACCAACTTGCGCGGAGCCTTGCCGGCGCACACGCGGTCGAGCGCCTCGAGCGACAGCACGGCACCCAGCCGCAGCGGATCGCAGCCAAAAGCCGACGCCACGGTGTTGTCAACAACCAGCAGCGCATGGGCCTCACGCGCCGCCCGACCCAGCGCACGCAGATCGGGCACACGCAGACCAAACCCGCCGATGGAGTTGACGAACCACCACAGGTGCGGCCCCTCGGCATCAAACGAAGCATCAAAGCCCTCGGACGCAGCGGCAAACGCCTCGGCGGACGACGAGCCCACCAGCGCGACATCGCAGCAATCAAAGCCGCTCGCAAACGCATCGACAAAGTCGTCCGCAAAGGCCACCAGGCGGTCACCGGGACGCACAATCCCCAGCTGCGACAGCCCTGCCGGCACATGCAGGGCCGCAACAAGACGCGCCTCACGCGCGCCGGCCCTTGCAGCCCAGGCCTCTTCTAGCTGTTGCACATCCACGTGGCACCGTCCCTTCATAAGCAAAAACCCACGATGCGGATGTTTCCCGCATCGTGGGCAACGGCTGCAGTATAGCGCCGATATGCGACGAATCGCCTAGATGTTGAGCGCGTGGTAGGTCACATTCGCGCCCGGAGCGTCAACGGTCACGCCATAGGCCTCGGGATAGATGCGCGTCGAAAACACGAGAGAGCCATCGTTCACAAACACCTCGACCGACGAGACATCACCAACAATGCGCACGTTACAAACCTCGTCGACGGGCTCCCAACGCACGGTACGACCGCAGCCGGCAGAAGCGCGACCCTCATCGATAAATCGCATCTCAAAGCGTGAGGGCAGGTTGCCCTCGGCGGGCACAAACGCCAGCTTCAGCCCGCCATCAACGGTCGCGGTAAATGCGCCGTCGACGTCGCCAACAACAACGTCAAAGCAGGTATCGCCGTCAACCTCCAACGAGCCCGCCCCCACACGCACCGAGGCATAATGGTGCTCAATCTCGCGCGCCGGCTGCTGCAGCACTACGCCGCCAGCACCGGCTGTAAGCTCACGCGGCACCGTCATGCAGTGCTGCCAGCCGCATGTCACGGTGGGGTCGTTGCCATAGGTCGGATCATCGGGCATGCCCATCCAGCCAATCAAAATGTGGCGACCATCCTCGGCCGTGAACTCCTGCGGAGCATAGAAGTCAAAACCAGCGTCCCACAGGCGGAACTCGCCCAGCTCATAAGCGTCATTGCCGCCCGTAATGTCGCCCGTTACAGGCATGTAGCCCGCTGCATACACATTGCCGAGGTCCCAACGACCGCCCTCGAGCCCCTGGGGCGAGAAGGACAACCACTTCGCCGGCACACCGCCATCCGCCTCAAGCTCAAGGTATCCCGGGCACTCCCACATAAAGCCAAAACGCTCGGGCGTAGACACACGGTTCTCCAGCTCCCAGCTCAGCATGTCCGCCGAACCATACACCAGGATCTCGCCCACATCGCGCCCGGCACCCTCGCCGTGCATCGCACAAAAACGGCTCTCGACATGCGGTCCATCCACGCGACGACGCGCGCCCAGCACCATGTGATAGCGCCCGTCCGCGTCACGCCACACCTTGGGATCGCGCACATGGCAGGTCAAATCCTCGGGATAATCCTCGGAAGCCAGCACCACACGCTTTTGGCTGAACTCCCGACCGGCAAGGCCATCAACGCTCTCGACATAGACAGTATCGGCACGACGGCCGGTATTGACGTAGTCGTACGTCCCGTCCGAATCGGATAGCTTAACGTTGCCCGTATAAAGTACGCGAATGCGACCGTCCTCGGCAAACGCGGAGCCCGAATACACGCCGTGGCAATCGAACGGCTCGTCGGGCAGCAGCGGGGCGCCAACGTAGTCCCACGTCATAAGATCGAGACTAGTCGCATGGCCCCAGGCCTTAACGCCGCCCTCGACATCAAACGGCGCATACTGAAAATAGGCATGGAACACGCCACCCGCCTGGCAAAGACCGTTGGGGTCGTTGAGCCAACCCGCCGGCGGCATAATATGGAAGCGTTGGCCATACGCGCCATGACCGCACTCAGAGGCGGCGGCGTCAACAGCGGCGACCAGCTTTGCAAGGTCGCGACCAAGTGCATTAGACATATCAAAGTCCTAACGGATCGAAAGTTACAAGGCACCAGAGATCGGCACCAGATACGGGAAACGCCCGCGAGCATACAACCCGCGAGCATCCCCTCAATCAAAAGCTCTTAGGCCTGCTCGGAAGCCTTGGGCTCGTCCTTGTACAGGACAAACGAGATAGCAAAGGACACGACCGCGGCGACCGCAAACATGATCGCGTACTGCACGGGCTGGGCCAGGCACAGCAGGATACCGAAGATGCCGGTAACGCCCGTGCCGGAGGCGGCAAGCGAGGTGAGCGCGCAAACCAGGGCACCGCAACCGCCGCCGATGCAGCCGGCGATGAAGGGCTTAAAGAAGCGAAGGTTCACGCCGAAGATGGCAGGCTCGGTAATGCCCATGAAGGCGGACAGGGCCGAAGGAAGCGCCAGACCCTTGATCTTGGCATCGCGGGTCTTAAAGGCAACGGCGAGTGCGGCGCCACCCTGAGCGATGTTGGCAGCACTGGCGATGGGCAGCCAGTAGGTCACGCCGTACTGGGCAAGCTGGCCCAGGTCGATGGCGGTGTACATCTGGTGGATACCGGTAACGACCGTGGGGGCATAGAACAGGCCGACGATAAAGGAACCGATGCCGAAGGGCAGGGTCAGCAGGGCCTGAATCAGACCGAGGATGGCGTTCTCGGCCCAGACAAAGACGGGGCCGACGGCAACGAGCGTCACGAGCACGGTCACGAACACCGAGACGAGCGGAGTCACAAAGAGATCAAACATCTCGGGAACGATCTTGTGCAGGCGCTTCTCGAGGAAGGCGAGAATGGCACAAGCGATGACGATGGGGATCACATGACCCTGATAGCCGACCCACTCAAAGCTGTACACGCCGGGGATGACGGTGACCATGGTCTGCACGCCCTCGGAGGCAACCGTGTAGGCGCTCTGCAGCGAGGAGTTGATAAACGCACCGCCGACGACGGCACCCAGGTACGGGTTGGCGCCAAAGGCCTTAGCGGCGGAGTAACCGATCAGGATCTGCAGAATGCCAAAAGACGTGCCCGAGACCAGGTCGGCAATCTTATAAATAAAGTTATTGGTGTCGAGCGCGATAAAGCCGTTGGAGGCCATAAAGTTGAGGGCGCTCATAATGCCCAGCAGCAGGCCCGAGGCCACGATGGCGGGGATGATGGGGACAAAGACGTCGCCGAGCACCTTAATGGCACGCATAAAGATGTTCTGCTGCTGCGCCGCTGCCTCCTTGACCTCGGCCTTGGTGGCAGCCTCGACGCCGCTGAGCGCAATGAACTCGTCGTAGACCTTGTTGACGGTGCCAGTGCCAAAAATAATCTGGAGCTGGCCCTGGGCCTCAAAGACGCCCTTGGCGCCGTCGATATTCTCGAGGGCCTCCTTGTCGACCTTGGCGTTATCGGCAATCACCAGGCGCAGACGCGTGGCGCAGTGTGCGGCCGAAACAACGTTGCCGGCGCCACCGATGTTGTCGAGCACCTCTTGGGCTGATTTGCGGTAGTCCATGACTTCCCTTTCCTCCAACGGGCGCATCTGCACCCGGCCATCTTTGACACTTACACTGCAATCGTTTTCAGTTTCATATGTCTGCAATCGTTTTCACAGTAGGGTGAACGGTAGGAATTAGCCGGCGAATGGTAGTTTTGGGACAAAAAACGGGGGACTCAAAGGCAGGCAGACGCGTCCAAGGACTAGACATTCATGAGCTGATGCCCAAGTTTGAGCGTCCGCAGGCCGCTCTCCCCCTCCTCGCCATCGAGCGCGTCGAGCAGCATATTGGTCGCCTCGACGCCGCTGGTCAGGTAACCATAATGCACGGTGGGAATGCCGCCCGTCAGCGCGCGCAAAAACGCATTGTCGCCAAAACCGCTCACGCGGTGTATGCCCTCGCCCATGCCGCGAACCTCATCGATGGCACGCAGCGCGCCCGCCGCCATGGTATCGGTCGCGCAGGCGATAAACGAAACATCGGGAGCGACGGAAAGCAGCTCACGCGCCGCACCATAACCCGAGTCGAGCGTAAACGAGCCGAGGCGAATCAAGGCGGCATCGAGCGGGTTACCCGCGGCGCGCAATCCGGCCTCAAAACCGCGACGGCGGTCATAACCGGCCGCGCGGTCCTCCTCGGTAACCCCAATGTAAGCGATCTTGCCGTCCACGCGACCCGCAAGCGCACGGCCCAGCTCAAAGGCAGCCTCGTAATCGTCGTGATAGACGCACGCCGCACCCTCGACATGCTGGCCGATCAACACAATGGGCACACGGCACGACTCAATCGCCCGGCGATGCTCGTCGGTAATCATAGTTGCCACCAGCACAATGCCATCGACCGGGTGGTTTTGGAATAAATCGAGGTACTCGAGCTCGCGATCGGCCGCGTTGTCGGTATTGGCAAGCAGCATCTGGTAGCCACGGCGACCGAGCACCTGGCCAATACCGGCGGTAATGCGGCTCACGGATTCCGAGTTAATCTTGGGCACGATGACGCCGATGAGCTTGGTGGAGCCGGTGCGCAGCGCACGAGCCTGGCTGGATCGCACGTATCCTGTCAGCTCAATCGCCTTCTTAATGCGCTCGGCCTTGTCCGTCGATATGTAGCCACCGTTGAGGTAGCGCGAGACGGCGGCGCTCGAAACGCCGGCCAGCTCGGCCACATCTTTCATCTTTACCACGAGAACCCCTGTCGTTGAAATCGCTTTCACCATAATACCCAACCCATGCCAGCAAATTGAGCAAATGAGACGGGCCCATGGATCATTTCAACCGCCCAGGTCGAGCAAACGTCAGCGAGCGGGCAGCTGCCGTGACGAGGTGCCGCGAAAGAGGAGCGAAGCGTACTTTATGTACGCGAGCGACGGTTTGAGCGGCAGATCGCCCGGCAGATGTCCGCGCAGCGTCGAGCGGTCCGGCGTTTGTTAAAACGCCGGAACATAGTTAGCCGTGATATTCGCCGTTGTACTGGATGAGCGTTAGGTCTTCCACGCCGTCGAGCGCGCGAATGGCGTCGGCATAGGGCATATCCGCACCGTCAGAGAACACCTCGGCGGCCATTTCGACCTTGTCGCCGCGCATCGTCTTGGACTTGACGGTGAATTTGGTGCGCCCAAATGCACGCACGATATCGTCGCCGGTGGTCTGGCCCGTGTAGTGGATGACCATCATGTACACGCGCGACTTGTCCTGGTGGCTCGCAAAGCCGGCGATCATCACCACGATCACCACCGCCGTGAGCCCCACGAGCGCATACATGCCGGCGCCGGCCGTAATGCCCGTGGTAATGGCCCAAAATAGATACAGCAGGTCGAGCGGGTCCTTGACCGCCGTGCGGTAGCGGACGATGGACAGAGCACCGACCATACCGAGCGAGATGACCACGTTTGTCGAGATCGCGAGCGTAACCATGCAGGTAAGCACGCACATACCCACGAGCGTCACGGCAAAACTGCGCGAATACACCACGCCGGTAAAAAAGCGCTTGTAGACGTAATAGATCAGGATGCCCATGGCGAGCGCCACGAGCAGCGAAAGGCCAATCTTGGCAGGGTCAACCTGGCCAAACGCCTCCAAGACGGAGTTCTTAAAAAAGTCCCTGGTGCTCATGGTCTAAATATCCCCTCGGTTCCCAAAATCCGATTCCCAGTAGTTAAATCCGCGCAGGTAGGCGGTCTTGTCATAACACAGGCAGTACTTGGAGACCGCCGTAAGCTCGGCCGCGCCCGGCGGCACCATATCGCGCACCAGCTGCGGGCAAAACTCGGTAAACTTGACCTCCATCACCAGCTTGCCGGGTTCCAAGACCGGCAACGCGGGCAGTGTCGCATCAAAGATGTCAAAGCTCCCCACCGCCGCACGCACGTTACTATCAAAGGTAATGCGCACGGTGTCCTCGTCCATCACCCACGGCTCGCGCTCGTAGTCCACGATGGTCCGCGGGCGCATCATGTTACAGATACACTCGATGTAGAACTCGCGGCAGAGTTGGTGCGGGCTCCTCAGCAAAAAGTCGTAGTCGCCAGCCAGGATCTGCTCAAACTCACTGCGCGTAAGCGGCGCGTCCTCCTTGTAAATCCAGCTGCCGTACTTCTTTTTGCGCTCGAGCTTAATCACCTTGTCGCTGCCGTTATAAATGCGTACGCGATACTTTTTGCGCATGAGAATGCCGGCGTCTTTTTCCTCGTAGGCCGAGTTGCAGTAGTCGTCAAAGTACAGGCTGCGAATGGTGTAACCGCCCGCCCGCGCATGCTTGTCCAGCTTAAACACCGGCGCCATGCGACAGGCAAGCGCGGCGTGCTCGCCCTCGTTAATGAGATATTTGAGCTCGTGGCGGTAACGCTCCTGCGTGGCACGGCCAGGCGGAGCCGCCAAGCGCTCAAGCAGCGCGCTAGCCCTCCTCATACGTGTCCTCCACGACCTTACCGCCGTCCTGCACGTAAAAACACTTCATGCCGTAGTGCTTGCCGTCGTCGGTCACATAGTAGTCAAACGCATCTTGCGTATTGCCGTCAGAGTTGGTGGCACGCACGCGCACAAAATACTGGCCGGTATCGGGCGCATCGCAGGTCACCTCGGGAAGCAGCACGTCCTCGGCCTTAAAGACCACATCGCTTATGGCATAGTCGCGCGCAAGCTCTACAGTGTAGCGAATGTCGCGCGCCTTAAAGTCGTAGGACGCATCCCAGTTAATGCGCAGCTTACCGTTATCGATCTGCGGCACGCCGATGTAGAACGGCATGGGCTTTTTAAAACTCTCGCGAAAGCTCTTGTAGTTCTCCTCGATCTCGGAGGGAATCGCCGCGGCGATCTGCTCGTATTGGTCCTTGGTGACAGGCAGATTGTCGATATCGGGCGAAGCAAAGACCAGGGATTCAGTCACCTCGCGGTAGTGCTTGATCATCTTGGTCAGGCGAGTCTCGGTCAAATACGAGCGCAAGTCCTTGACGGCACGGTCGAGTTCGCTGCGGAACGACTTGCTGCGCAACGCGCGGTTAAACAGCACGTTACCCCAGTAGTTGCTTGCGCCGCGCTCCCAGCTCGCGTAGTCCGAAAACCCGGTAAGAGAAAGCTCCAGCTTACGCAGCATGCCGTCGTTATCCCAATCCAGGATATACCAGACCTTGGAGTTAAGCGGGCTGTACAGATAGCAGTTACGGTTCTGCGTATCGCAGTTGCCCGTCAGGATCTGAAACGCCAACCAATAGACCAGGTTCTCGGTATCAAAGTAGGTGTCGAGCACGTCATCGATCTTTTGCGATTCGTCGTTGAGCGCATCGAGCATCTCGATGAGCTTGGTGTGGTCCGTATCGCCCTTAATCTCGAGCATGCCTTCAAAGCTTGCCTGGTTGTAGTCGGGATCATCGGCAAGCTTAATGGTGTCCTCGTAGCGATGGAAATCAAAGCTGTTCACCTTGTACAGGTGCCCGCTCTTATCTAGGCCATGTGCCTTAAGCGCCGTCTTGTTGAGCTGCTCCACCTGCGTAAACAGGCCGTAGTCCTCAAAGGTATCGTTGGACTTTTCGGTCTGGTCGCACACCCACAGATGCACAAACTGCGTGCGCAGGCCCATCATCTGGGGAATCCCGCGGATAAGGTCATAGGCCATCTTGTTGCGAAAACGCATACCCTCGCCCATGTGCTTGTTGAGCGCAATCGCACGCTGCTGGCGCCAGGTACCTTTTCCTTTTTTGAGCTCCACCTTGTAGTTCTTCTGCGTATAACCGCTCGACGTCTGGCCACGCACCTGCACGGTGGCATTGGGCGCTTCCTCGCCATAGCCAACCTCGCCGGCAACTGGGCCCTCTTCGTCGCCCGGCTGCAGCAGGCCCATAACCTGATAGCGCGTCACACCCATGTCGGCATAGTCATACACCGAGTACGTATTGATCTCGGCCCAGCTATGATCGGTGTTCTCGGAGCTGTTACCGCGCGAGACCGTCAGGTACATGGTCACAATGCCCGAGTCGTCGTAAACCTCGTACAGCTCGTCCTTATCGCGCAGGTGCTTGGACTGGTCGGAGGCCTCGGCCTTTTTAATCTTGTCCTGCTTTTTTACCTTATTTGTCGAGGATTCGTCCTGAGATGAGCAGCCCGAAAGCAGCAGCGCGCCGGCAGCCGCCTCGATCAGACAGCGGCGAGACATCAACTTATCGATCATCAGAACCTCCCCAATGGTTGCGATACACGCGAACTACTGCGCGCTGAAACGCGCCGTGCGGCACACCCTTATGGCGACCTTCCTCATAGCGCTGTTCGACACGGTCGAGCATGCGACCCAGCTGTGTAAAGCGACCCGTTTTGTCGGTCGCCACAATGGGCTGCTGGCTCAGGATACGATACGGCAAATTGGCGGTATAGGTATCGAGCCGCAGCAGCGCCACGATAAAAAACACCGCCGCACCCAACAAAAAGCCAAAGCCGTAAAATTGCTGCGGCAAAAGCAACGACACGGCAGTCGCCAGCCCGGCCACGCCGGCAAACAGGCCCGAAGCCAGCACGGCCCCCTTGTAGTCGGTAAAGTACAGCAAGATGAGCAACACCGTATTGCCCACGGCATACAGGCCGTAGCCCACGCACAACGTGCGAAAATACCCGTGCATCAGGTTATTAAAGCCCAACGGTAGGGCCGACAGCACCGTGGTCTCGAGAGAGATGACCGCCGCCGTCACAAACAGTTGCTTGAGCGCGCAAAACCGCAGTTCTCGGTTGAGCGTGGCAAGCATTTCCTCCTCGGCCACCACAATGTCGCCCACCACGCCACCGTCGTTGAACAGGCTGTAGTAGTCGCGGTAGCGCGGATAGAAATTGACCTCGACCGAGACCACAAAGTTGACGGACGTGACCAGGATCGTCAAAAACGCGATGAGCGCCGGAACATCGTGGTAGGGCGCACCATAAAACAAGCCCTTGACCTGCACGCCAATGGGACCGGCCCATATTATCACCAAGTGCGCAAAGAGGCCCAGGTTGGTAAACAAGCCCGTGAGCGCCAACGGCATAAACTGATCAAGCCACCGTAAAAAGAGCCAGGGGTTACGATCGCTCTGCGGAAAATACCGGTACAGCAATACCACGTCCCAGGCGAGCATGACGCCGTAGCCCAGAGCAATTGATGCCAAAAGGCCCTCGACCGGCGGCAGTCCCAGCGCCAGCGCGGCCAGGGCGCACAGGCACGCCACGCCAATGGCAGCCGCAAAGCTGCACAGGATACCGCGGTAATCCTTGATGGCCGTGAGGTAACTCATGCCGTTCCAGTTGACGATCATAATGTTGAACAGCCACAGGCACAGCAGCCCCTGCAGCAGCGTGGCGCCCGAGAACAGCAAAAAGACGCCGTAGAGCACCGTGCCCACAACGAGCATGATGGCATTAGATCCCCAAAACGAAGGCAGGATCTCATCCTCGCGCTCAGCAAAAAGCATGTCGGCCAAAAAGCGCGTGACCGGCATGGAGAAAAAGCTCGTGAGCGTGAGCGACGCCAGCAGCGTATAGGTCACCATGCACACCAGCAGGTCTTGGTTGGCGCGTCCCACGCCCCACAGACCGCACAGCACCAAGATACCCACCTGGAGCAGTACGCCCAGCAGCATGGGGCCCGTGCACACAATGCCGGCGTAACCATAGGCGCGCATCGTGGCAAACAGGCCCTTGCGCCTAAACAGGCGCTTGAGCTCAAAACCGATTCCGGCCACCGGCTACTCCCCCTCTCTGGGCAGGTTAAACGCACACGCCGTCTCGTCGTACAGCGCGCGATAGTTGGCGAGCATCTGCTCGTGCAAAAAGTACGTGGCAACGCGACGCTGGCCGCGCTCCCCCATCTCGATACGCCGGGCGCGGCTTGTGCACATGCGTTCCATGGCATCGGCCAAGCCCTTGCGATACATGGGCGGCGTCACAAAACCCGCCACGCCAAAGTCGTCGCCAGGGGCGCCTTCGAGCAGCTCACGGCAGCAGCCCACCTCGGTCGTCACGCAGGGACGACGCGCGGCAAGCGACTCCAGCACGCTGAGCGGCTGACCTTCGGAGATGCTCGTTAAAATGGTAAAGTCGAGCTTTTCCATGTACTCGACCACGTTGACGCGGCCGGTAAAGATCAGGTCGCGCACGCCCAGGGTTTCGACCAGCGCGTGGCACTCGGCGCCGTACTCCTCGTCATCCACGCCGCCCATGATGTGCAGGCGCACCTTAGGCAGGCGCTCGTGCAGCTCAAAGAAGGCATAAATCATAGTCTTGACGTCCTTGATGGGCGCCAGGCGCACCACCGCGCCAATGTCCACCCAGCCGTCATCTGGCTTTAAGGGAATATCCTTAAAGCGATCGAACTGGATGCCGTTGGGGATGACCAGGCATTTGTCCGCATCGCAGCCCATATCAATCTGCGTCTTGCGGGCGTTATGGAACAAACTCGTCACGCGGAAGGCGCGGCGGTAGATCTCCTCCGAAAGCAGGTAGAAAAAGCGAATCCAGCGGTCCTTAAACGACGGCACCACCCAATCGGCGCGAATGATCTCTTCCTCGCGCTCGCGGGTATAGATGCCATGCTCGGTCAGCAGCACCGGCGCATGGTGAACGCTTGAGCCCAGGCAGGCGAGCAGGCCACCGTAGCCGGTCGAGATGGCATGGTACACATCGGCCACCGGCACCTCGCTGCCCAACAGGTAGAGCACGGGCAGCAACATGGAGCGCATGGTGTGGAATGCATCGGCAAAGGGCGTGTAGGGATACTCGGCCAGGCACACGTCGCGAAAGATATCCATAAACGTTCGGCTCTGCAAAAACGAGAGCGGATGCACGCGACGGCGGTGGAAGATATCGAATAACACGTCCCAGTCCGGATTGGAGAGCGACACCAGACGGCGTAGCGCCTCGCGCTCACGGTCGTTAAAACTGGCTTCATGTTGCTCGCCCGAAAGCCGCAGGGCATCGTCCAGGAACATCTCGTGCACCTCGACCACGTTGCCGGGCAGCTCGTAGACAAACTTGCCACGGTCGGCAGCATGCGCGCCGATCACCCACAGCACAAACTCGTGCTCGGGCATGGCCGTAATGTAGCCATGCATCCAGGTAGATACGCCGCCGTGCACATAGGGGTAGCAACCCTCGAGTACCAAGCAGATTCTCATTTATCGCCACCCTCCATGCGCTCGATCGTCACGGTCTTATCATTTGCCTTGAGCAGATACAGATTGCCCGTAAGGTGCGTCAGTTCGCCACCCGTCACCGCACCCGGCTCGCCATTATTGGCGCGGAACATGAGCCACGCCTCGTCGTGGAAATTGCCCAGGCTGAGCGTCCAGGCATCCGCGCTGGTATCCACGCTCACCGTAATCGACGAAAAGCGCTGGATGGCACCGGAGCACTCCGACGCCGTCTGGTGCCGCAGGTCGGGCGCGGATTTGGTAAGCCACTCCAGGTAGTCGACCAGGCCGCCCTTGTAGACCTCCCAGCCCTCCTTGGCACCACGATCGGGATCGAGCAAGTCGTCCGGGTGCATAAAGTGCGTGCTCACGTAGTGCATGTTGAGCTCGGACACGGCTGCCAGGCGCATATAGGAATCGTCGACCATGCCACCCGAAACAATACGTGGCTGCTCCACAATGCCATCGCTCGCCACGCCAAACTCCTGCACGTACGGCAGGTCGGTGCCATCCTCAAAATACGTACTGGCAATGGTCTTAATGCGCGGAACGTCGGTGCCGATGAGCTTGCGCGCTCGGGCCGAAAGGATATTCGACGGCGGCACGTAAACCGAGCCATGAGCATTGGGCAGGACCTCGTCCTGAAACGCGATAAGTTCGTTAAGCGAAGCGACGAGCGTCTCTTTGTTCTTCCAGGTCTTGTAGACGTACAACGTACCATAGTCGGTGTCCCAGAGCGCGAGCGGCTGATGGTTGTAGCCGTGAAAGCCCAGCTCGCCGCCCATCTGCAGCAGCATGCCGCCAAAATAGCGGAACTGCGTGGTATCGGCCTGGCGCGCGGGCTCGGTCTGGTTGACCACGTCCTCGTAGTTTTCGATCATCACGCCGGTATAGCGAATACCGTATTTTTGCGCGAGCTTTTGCAGATCGGGCCACCAGACCTTGGTGTAAAAATCAGCAATGGAAAGGCCGTAGTCACGCTTGATATAAGTACCATCGCCCGAGGGCACGGGGCTAGGAAAGTCGTCCAAATAGAACACGGCGCTGTTGATGACCGGATAGGCCGTGGCATCACCCAGCAGGCTGATCGCCGCGGCGTAAAAACCGCGCATGACCTTGTCATAGATACCGATATTGCACACCACGGTGCGCCCGCTACCGCAGTCATTGGACCAAATGAGCGGGGCGCCCGCATCACCGGTCATAGCCCACACACGCGCCGTCTCGCGCAGCGAAACCGAAAGCGACGAATCAAAGGGGTCCGAGAGCTCGTAGCGCTCTCCCCCGCCCAGCATAAAGTCCTCACTCGGCACAATGCTTTCGGCTTTTACATAGTCATATCCGGCCGATTCAATGCCAAGCTTGGAGGCAATCACTTGCAGATAGCTCGAGTTATCCGGCGGCATGGCGAGCATAAGCGAACCGCCGGCACTCACCCAACTCATAATGTCGCTCAGGTGCGTACCGAGCCCATCGAGCGACGGCATGAGCAAAATCACGCGATCGAAGGAGGTCAGCGAGGGAATGGCATCCGCGCCACCCAGGGCAAGGTCAACGTCGCGGTGCGCGATCTTCATGTCGAGCAGGATCTGGTCGAACTGCTCCTTTACGTCCTCGACGCCAGCTTGATCGGAATCGGTAATGACCAGGCACGTGGGCTTTTGGCCAAAGATTGCCGAGGAGGCCGGCACCGCGTCGTTGGCGGCAAGCATCCCCAGCTTATGCTGGCCCGCACTGTACTGCACGCCGGCACGCTCCACCAGCAGCACGGCGGCCATGGCAATAAAAACAGCCCACACTACAAGCAGTCCCATCCAGCGAAAGCGGCCTGCACGGTCGCGGATATGTTGCACCACGCTCATCTGGCCTCCTCCCCGTCGCGCCAAAAGGCCAACTGTTCGCGGTTGGCGGCACTCAAATACACATGTTGCTTGTCAATCGCATCGATCACACGGTGGACCTCTTCACCGTCGCGGCGCATCACGGCCAGGCGCAGGCAAAGCATCCAAACCTCCTGCTCGTCGGGCACGTCGAGCACCAGCTGGTCGGTCACGGCCTGCGCCTCGTCGATCTGTCCGACATCGGCCAGCGCCGTCGCGTATCGAATGCGCAGCTCAAGGGTATCCTCGCGCTCGCAGCGACGCGCAAGCAGGAGCGCGTACTGTTGGCGCTGAATCTGAGCCACGCGCCCCTCAGCCAAGCCCGAGCCCAAGTATTCACCAAGAAAATCGCAGTATTCGTTGAGGTTTTGCGCGCTCGGGTCGGTCTTAAAAGCACGTTCCAGCTGCTGCAGTTTAAGATCGGACTCCTTGGAGATCTGCGCCACCGCCGTCGCGGCATAGTGCGCCACCTCAACGTCGTCGTTAAGCTTAGCCGCCTGCAGCTGCGCTAGGTACGCGTCGGGCTCCTCGGTGAGCATGGAGAGCATTAGGCGGCGCCGGTATGCCGGATCATTGACGATGAGTGCCTCCTCGAGCGGCACTACGCCTGCATCGTCCTCACCACTCGATACCGACATACTACGATGCAGGTCGTCGTTGAAACGCAGCGACTCCAGCGCAGACCCTTTCAGCCCCTCGCCAAACACTGCGCTGCGGACCGATAGCAGAACCACCAGCAACGGGCCCCACAGCGGCACCAGCACTATCACAGCCAGCATGTGCCCGCGCACTGGCAGCAGGCCCAGCTTCATAAGCGTCCGCAGCATCAGGCAAACCAGCGCATGAATCAGCAGCAAGACGGCAGCAACGACAAGCGAGATCAAGCGGCACCCCCCTCACCGTCACCGGTGTAAGAGATGTGCTGCAGCAGCGCCACAATGTCCTCGCCGTCGACGGGCTCCACCGCAATATGCTTTGCGCTCAGGCGCTCGCGGATAATGGGCAGATCGCACGCCTTTGCCTGGCGCATAAGCAGGTAGAGCACGTCGTCGTCGACCAAGCCCGCCGCGTCGCTCTCGCGGATTGCCGACCCAATTGCGCCCACCAGCTCGCCGACAGGCTCCATGCCCGGTACCACGCGCAGGAGCAAAAAACTCCCCATCTTGCTATCTGCCAGCGCCTGCTCCGCCGCGAGCTCTTGGCCAAAGGCAGCCTGCTTGAGCACGCAAGTGCCGTCAACGCAGCGTTTATCCTGCGCCACCGCCTCATAGTCAAAGGCACGGCCCAGCGCGCTTTCGACCAGCCCGCACAAGATGCGGAACAGGTTTTGATAATAGAGGGTCATTTGATTTTCGGCCGCACTACGCACAAAGATCAACACAGCGGGTGCCCCGTCGCGCTCGATCGTGTATCCAAACATGGGAAGCCCCGGCGTCAGCTCGCGGTTCACCCACAGGTTCGAACGACCCCCGTCGCCCAAAAGAGGTGCAAGCTGCTCAAGCGTGAGCGAGCGTGCGGCATCTTCGGCAATCGCGGGACTTGCTGCCACCAGGCGAGCAAATGCCCCTCCCGAAACATGGTAAATCGCCACTGAATCGTTCTCAAGGATCTCGCCCAAAAGCTCGCAGCACTTGCGATAGATGTCGCGTGGGTTGAGCACGTCGAGCTCCTGCGTCACGGCAAAGATCTTGCCAAAGCTGTCGTGGCGACCCACAATCTGGCGCCTGTACGCGCGCTTGTCCTCGATCGCGTCGTGGTAAAGCTGTGTGAGGAACGTATTGCGATTACGCACGAGCTCGTTTTGATCGCGCTCCGCCCTAATGGCTTCGCTGTTGCGCAGCTGCACATAGCCGCACACGGCACCCACAACAAAGTACGCAATAAACGGCAGCCAGTTAGACGGCTCGTAGAACAGGCCCTGGAAGGTATAGCCGTACTGAATAAAGTAGCTCGCGGCCAAACCCACCGACGCCAGCAGCGCCGCAACCAGGCCAAAGTCCAAGCCATACAGCGTGCCGATCAGCACCACGTAGAGTAGACGATAATCGAGCACGTTGAGCTGGGCCGATAGGGAGAACAGATGCTCAAGCACCTCGAACAGGACCCAGGCGGCTGCCGTCTCCAGGCATTTAATAGGCAGCGTGCGCATTTGGATGCGGTCGATAGCGGCGCGCAAGGGGTTGACCTTCTTTGCGCGACCAGCATCCCAACGCGTTTGAATGGTCGAAAGATCGCGCAGCAAGTCGTAGCGCTGAAACCAGCCATAGCGCACGCGAGCGACGTCGCTGGCGGGCAGGGTGTAGCCGGCGGAATCGCCATAGGCAACTGAGAGCCCTGGGAACAGTGCCTTGAGGGCCTCGCCCACCTCGCCCGCCGTATGATGGAAGGTATCGGCTACGTCGAGCGTCTCAAAGTTACCATTCCAGCTGTCGAAGATACGGCGTACCAGCACCGAAAGCTCCTCGGCACACAGCAGGGGAAACGCGGCATCCTGCGCGCCCTGCAGAGCGGCCGATCCGGTTGAGCATGCGTCGAACATCGGCACCAAAAACGGGTCCTCCAGCGCGGCAGACGCGGTATACAGGAACGGCACGCGCAGGATCTTGGTCTGAACGCCCTCGCGAGCAGCGTAGTAGCGGCACAGGTCGTTGGCTGCGTGCGCGATAATGCCCTTGCCCGTTCGCCCCGCGGCATCGGCGGCACCCTCGGCACCCGCGGGCCCTGCTATATACAACAGCTGGATCCGGCGACCCATGCAGGCGCGAAAGACCGAACGCAGCAGCTCGATATCGCCCACGCTATCGATATGCGGGGTAAGGTAATTAGACAGGTAGACCACGCGGTCGAACTCGTAGGCCTGATCCAAGTGCTGCAGAAGCTCTTTCCACGAGGCATGGGGCGACGACTCGTCGCGACGCGTGTCCTGCGCGGCGACAACCTGGACATGGTCCCCGGGGAACGCCTTGGCACAAAAGTCATCGTCAACATATGCGGTGTTGCCAACAACCAGCACTTCCATGGCGCACCCCTCCCCTAAAATCCACTTTTGTCATAGTCAAACATGCGTATTTTACGCTGTCAACGCGAGCTGGAGCGCCTTTAAGGCTGTTTTAAGAACTTTTTTAGAGGATGTGGGGACTTCGAGAGTGCAAAATGAGCGACCAATTCGGAAGTACGGTGAAAACCCGAGATTTGCCGACCAGGCCCCGGTTTTGAGCTTCGGCGACCTGCGGTTTTGTTGGCAAAAATCAGGTTGTGCTCGGAAGTTCCCGATTTTTCCCCGCGCTTACGACAGCGGCGATAAAAAACCCACTGCCCCAAAGCGAAAACGCGACAACATCCAGTAGTCGCGGAAACATCAAAGGGCCGTTGCCGGAAACCAAACAACGACCCTTCTTTGTCTCCGCCTCACGTAGAGTCCGCGACGACTGTATCACTGAGGATTTTTTATCGTAACGTCAAGCGACCCAACAGGGCGACAAGTGGCAATGTGGCTGTTCGGCACCAATCTCTAACTAAAACCTAATGGCCACCCTTTCTTCGAAGCCTCTGCCTTTGAGCGCTCGTTTAACTAATTGAAGCCGTCACGTGCTGCTCCCCTCTATCAAATCCCGCAAACGATACGCGCACGACGAATCGAATTGATCGATAAGGAAATCGAACACGATGCGCAAATCGCCTCTCAGCATTCCCCGGTGAGCCATCTCCGGCCCCAGCTTATCGACAGCACAAGTGCAAATTTCCTCGAGGTAATATTGCATATTTGAATTTTGTCGCGAAGAAGAGAGGCGGACCCCGTTGCGGATAACCGCCGCGCACCAATGGAGGCCATTCGCCAGACGCTCGGGAACAACCTCATGTAGCAGGTATGCGAACGAAGTCAGAGTCGCAGCCCCTTTTTGTCGCCGTGAGACCTTGGAGAAGAAGCCATCCCACCGGCCATAGTCCAAAATTGATTCAAAATCGATATGCGACCAAGACGGATCCGCAAAAAGCAGTGCTTCCAGCAAATCCTCAGGGTCGCTCCTGCGACCATCGCTCAAATTTCCCGAAAAACACGCTTCATAGGTTTCACTCCAATAAGCGAAGAAAAGCGAGTCGTCCAACTTCCCCCGAAGTCGAGCATGAAGCAATTCGGACAGAAAACGCCCTCCCACATATTGTTGAAGCAACAACGGGGCTACCTCGACGAGAACACGACAGTAACAACTTGGCTTAGCCTTAATAAACCACAATGCAATCTGCCGCACAAAACCAACCTGAGAATCAAAAATCCAAGAGGCATTTCGGTGGGCTATTAGCCCAGACGAAGCTGCTTTAATATAGTTTTCTATGGCAAAATGATCGCACACGTCGTCGCTGCACGCTGCCACCAAGACAAAACCCATCGCAAGGTGTTTCGGATTGTGGGCAACGTAGTCTTCCAAATTAGAGACACCAAGATCCATGGCGATGATTCGTTCTGGCAGTTGCGGATGGTTCCTAAGAAGCAAGTCCATCAGTTCGTCGTTACTCAAACGACGCTCTTGAGCGGGAAGCTGGAAAGTGCCTTCCCGTCTTTTATCCCAGAATTTACCGGCTGTCAGATATCCAGCAAGAAAGGCCTCGATTGCGCGGATATTCCCCGAATAATAGGTTCCTATTGCCTCCATTAAACTCGAGTGCAGAGCTCTTTCCGGACCGACGACGAGCCGTGCAACAAAAATCGGAAATTCGCCTACTCCCCGAGCCGCAGACAAAACGGAAGATTTGACAAGCGCGTCAACAGAAGAGTCTTGATGAGGGGAATATGCATTTGCAGCACCCAGGCATTCCGAAACATACCTGTAGCACCATTCAAGCTCGGATTCCGAAAGTTCATTCAAGAAGTCTCGAAGGGCAATTGCGACAGTGTATCCACACGCATCGCGAAGAAACAAGGCCGCGCCGTCACTATCAGTCAGCCCCTTAGCATGAGCCAATGCGGCGCTAATGGAATCGAAGTCATCGTTAAACTGAGCGCCCTTTTCCCATCCATTGTGCGCCCACGTATAAAAAGCAAGAGATTGGCTCGGCCTCGCATCTTCCAGTGTCGCCTTATGCTGTCTTAGCTTTTCCGCCAGATCCTCGTCTGGATTAATCTCCAAAACAACACCAGGATGATTCGGATCATCCGAATTTCCAACAACCTCAAGTCGCCTAGAATCCATCTGCTGGTACGCCCATCTAGTGACCGCATCTTCCTCATCCGATGATCCGATCATGTCGTCAATAATCGAATGGATGTGATCAGAAGCGCTAGTCTTTCCATCCAGTAGAATAAGGTTGTTGTCAAGCTGAACTTGAAGCGCGGCGTTTGAAATCTGCTTCTCGCTAATTCGATACTTCGAAACAACCTCTCTGTCATGGTTATGCAGATAGTAGCCCGCAAAAGGAGGAACAACCGGATAACACCGCCCGTTTATCCACCTCTCTTTATCCAACATGATCACAGCCCGACAGGAAAGTAACGCGCAGAGCACGTCGGGGCATTTTTCCGGAGCGTTCAGCACGGCCGAAACGACAATGGACACAACCGAGCAAGAATGGGAAGTCATCAAAGCAGTAAAGCAAAGGTGTTCTAACTGCGCGGGAGTAGCTACATCTGAAACCTCAAGTAGCCATCGCTCAAATGCCATCATGATTGACGAATACAAATCAGAACCGCAACCAAACAAATGGGCCGTCCATAGTCTGCCGCTAAAAATATAGCTTCTGTCTATCTCGCCCAACCGCACGCTCGCCTCCAAACATTCATCAGCAAAATCCGAATGCATGAGAGAGTCGGCAACATGGTCGGCGATTCTGCAGACCAACCGCAATGCAGTTTCCCAGTCAGCCCTAAATAGGGCATAAACAGGAGTCTGCATGGCGCTTGTCGGATAATGAAATCTTCCGCAGTCGCGGAGCGCAAATTCCGTCTCACAGTCGAAGGTCATCTCATAGAATTCGTCTTTATGATTGGCTTTGATTGTCCAAGCATTAAATAAGAACTCCGAATATTCGTTTGGGATCGCACGGGCAACATACCGCGTCGATAAAGAATCCTTGACCATGCCCCGAAATAAAGGGTGGTTACGCTCCTTGCGATCATCCCAATCCCGCTCTTGAGCGCAATAGGCTGCCAATTCTTGACTCAGTTCACCGGTTGCTTCAAGAATTACCGTAACGCAAGTTTCTTCGGCATCGTTGTATCGATAACGATCGCTATCGTGCTCAATCTTCTCAATCAACGCGAGTGCAACCCGACCCGCCTGGCGCGTAGTTTCTCCAGAATGGTTACTTTTGCACCAAACGTCTAAAACACCAACGAAACCAAAAGACGCCTCCAGAGGAATCTCTTCCTTATAGCTATAAAGAAAAGCAATATAGTCTTTCCAGCCATGGCCGGAAGGCTTTTCCTGAAGAGGCACCTTACCTTCGAATCCACTGTTCGATATGCGCTCCATGGTCTCAAAATCGATATCCATGCAAGAGCGCCGCAACGTTTTTCCCAAATCGCTCGCATACGCCCAGCTATTCGCCTTAAGTTCAAGGGAGAATTGCGATAATAGCCCTGCCGTTTGGCCAGGCTACAGCATCGAACGATGGATACACTCTCCCCACTTCAGATATACGTCTTCGTTGCCAAGCACTTCTTCAGCGAGGCGCTCCAACATTCCACGGTTTACGTCGCCATCCTCAATAAGCCAATCGGTCAGTATCTTCTTAGTGGCAAAATCAGGCTTTAACTCAGCCAGAAAATGTCTAGCTGAATCTGATGTCGAAAATAGATGATTCAACAGCGAGCTGATTGCGAGTTCTTCATAATAGTCATGAGCGAAACGCACGTTCTGCATATCAAAATTGACGATATACCCGGCCTTTCTAAACCGTTCGAGCACTTTCATGTCTGGTGTAAAGCTCATCTTGGCCAATGAAAGCCGACGGGACGCCATCCAGAAAACCGTCTCTTTTCTCAATGCAGATTCAGCTTCGCTGTCGCATTTGAGATAGAGCTCGTTAAGGACAAAATCTCTCAATGCTTCTTCTGACGTTATTTGCCCCGGCATCACCTTTGAGAGGACTTTGGCAATAATGGGCTTTCTGAACGGAGGGACGGATGCGATTGAAAAATACTTGTCCGCATAACCTAAACGAATAAGATAGTCGCGCGCCTGATCTTCGCTAAAGCCATTAACCGAAACAACTGTATAAGCAGACTCAAACACGTCATGAACGAGCTCTTCCATTTCTCTTCTGCATGAAGAACGAACCGTCAAGAGGACCGACCAGTTTCCATCATGCGCAAAACCAAGTAAAGCAGCTGGAAGGGAACGGTTCTGCGATTCGAACAAGTACTCGGCAGAATCAACCAGCAGATAGCGCTTGTCCGTTGATTGAAAAGCACGTAGGGCATCACTTAGCCCAAACCCGCGCCAACCGCCAAGCAGGTCCTCCTCGCTCCTCCAAGCATCGGCTCCATGACAGTCCACCACGACAGCAACCGAATCATCAGCGAGCGAGGACAGGAAATCTTTGGCGGCCGCGGTCTTACCAACACCCGAATCACCCGTAAGTAGCACGACGCTGTTCCCCTTGTGCAAACCATCGCAGACCTGTTCGAGCAGATCGCTCCGGTCGATTTTTAATTCCTCGCCTTTAATGACAACTGAAGTATCAATGGAGTTAAGGTAGCGTTTGCTCCGCTCAACAAGGCGAAGTCCCAAGCCAAAGGCATCAGACGAATCGGTAGAGAAAAAGTGCCTTGCTATTGCTTCGTTCTCAATCAGCACAAACGAGGATTCAAACGCGGATGCGAGAAACCAATCGATTTTAATTCCAAGGCGGGCGGCATAGTCCTCGGTCTCCGTTTTGGCTGCGGGATCCTGCACACCATCCGAGCACGTTTTCCCTGCACCAAAATCCCTATTGCAATAGAAAATGAGGCGCGTCAGTTCTGGATAGCATTTATGGGCCTCATCCACGGCATCAATTAGCTCGCGCTTCCTTTGCGAAAGAGCCACCTGGTAGTACTTTGCCTGCCATCCAATTACATCGCAATCAACCACAATTGGGTCAGTTTCAATCCCAGGATTATTGATGTAGCGGGATATGCCCGTCTCGCGCCCATATCATTTGCAGAACAGCAAGTAGCATAGTTGTTCAAAAGCAGTCTGCTCATTGCCGCTAAACTTGCAAGCAAATACATTCCAGTCCGCAAGAATCATCTCTAAGACCTCCGTGCACGTACGGGAAAGTGGCGACTCCAATATGCATCAATAATACTAGGAAGATGCCCGTTCTGTTGTTCTTGCTTTGTATTGACGTTCCCAACCTTAATCGAACGGGGTGCCATCTGACATTCAAGTAATAGCCTTCGAGCATCAGAGTGGGGTCAGTATCCGCATCGACACCCAAACCGCGAGATTTCAGAAAACGAACCTGCTCGTCAATAACCAAGAAAGGCATGTCTAATATTTCAGGTACTTAAATGAAGAAAGGCGGCCATCCAAGGGGGCAGACGCCTCTCCTCAGGACGTAGAACCGTAGGTTAACTACGTCAATATCGCAGGTTAACTCTAGTACCCGGGTCCCAAAGGGTCAATTCAATTTATGACAGTAAACAATAGCCTTCGTGAATCTATATGAACGCAGCCGGCTAGCGCCATGATCTGCCCGGCGAGCAGGGCAATCCACTGGAAGCGTATTTAGCGTACGGAAGGGCTTCTACGCCGACTGGCTCTTGCCAAACTACTGCATATTCACGGTGCGAGAAAGCGACATAGTTGACGAAACTGTCGTGAAGAGCGCGGTCGCTCGGAACTGGGACTGAGCAGCGGTCTCGAGGGGGCGGCCAGACCATCACTCGACAGAAACCGGCCAAGTATGCAACGCCAGAAAAAGCCCCAGTATGTTGGGGGTCGTCCACATGTTCTGTTGCAACAAATTCTTGCACGCAGAATAATGACCGCCCATGGTAAGAACGTCGTCAAACAACACAACAATATCGGTATCTGGTAAAAGACCGCGGGTCATAACAAGAGACCCTTGCAGAAGCTCGGGATCTCTAGGGCCACCTCTATGAGCAGCGGTTACGCTGTCTTTAACATCGATTACGGGAGCATAGACAATATTGTCGAAGCAGGAAGACACGTTCCGGCAAACCTGATCGAGCCTATTATCGAATTTTGCCGAGTTTCTTGGATTCGATGTAGGCATTGGAACAAGAGCAATCCGTTTGTCCCCAAAGATATAAGGACGGTCCCTAAAGAACGACGTAACAAAACTGCTGCATGATTGGATAGCTCTGTTTTTATATCTAAGCACATCAGGACGATCGCGATACTCAAACGGATCTTTCTTAAAATTACTGATCAAGTCGTTTTCGGGAGAAGCGCTGTAGCCCCTACCGTCACGCTGCATGTAATAGAAACAAGCATCGTCTCCGCAAAGATACCTACGGTTAGCCATGCCGACCTTATCAATTAGAGTCCAATTCCAATCAGACACTGAAGCCGCCTCCCCAATGCTCAATGGGACCAAGCATGTCTAGAACGTCCATGGCGTCATCAATATCAAAGACATTGGGCTTTTTCAGCCATTTGGAAGGCCAAGTGACCGAGGGATCGGAACAGGCATGCCTCGTAATAAACAGAGGCCGTCCCTGATGCTCGCAAGCACGAGCCTGCGTGAGCGTGCCACTAGTATCAGAAGCCTCGACAATAATGGTTGCGTTGGAAATAGCAGCCATCAGTTCGTTACGTTCGGGAAAATAGAATCTTTTGGTATTAAAGGGCTGATGCTGATACTTGTAAAAAGGCACTTGGCTGACAATGAGCCCCTCGCACTCAATAAGCCTATTAAACAAGTCAATGTTTTCACGAGGATATACCTCGTCAACCGGTGTACCGATAACACCAATCGCGCCGACCTTATACTCAAGAGCTGCCTCGGTTGCCGCAGCATCGATGCCGCGAGCCATTCCCGTTACAACACTTACACCATGTTCGGATAATTGAGAGGCAATCTTCGCAGCAAGCTCCTTGCCTTTCTGTGAGGCTTTCCGCGAACCCACGACAGAAATAGAAGGCCTATCTAGAAGCGAGACGGAACCTTTATAGTAAAGAACGGGCACGGGCCTTGCGGAGTCCTTAAGAGACATTGGCCACGACGGAGTGCCGTTGACAATCACGTCGAAGGTACCGAGCTTATGATCGATCGTTTCTTGAACTTCTTTATATCTATCACTCTCCCGTAAGTCGAGAAGGCCAGATTCCTCCTCCAATACCTCAGAAGGGGTTTTACCAAGACCAACCGTCTTACCGGAAATTTTTTTTAGTGTTGCGCTTGAATCTGAATATAAATACTCATAGGCGAGCATCTCTTCATAAGGAGAGACCGTTGATTTGATAAGTTCTGAAAACAAACTAGCGACCATCTCTGACTCCTTTTTTCAGAACACTTTATCGAACATTTGTTTCTCTGTAAAGAGCCTCGCAGCATCATTAAGCCAATTCCAACCAATTTCAACCAACAGCAACTCTGATGCCAACCGTCTTCTGCATGCAACTCAAGAAGAAAGACTGATACCCGAGGTTCGATGCCGGACCCCTGCAGACGCGGCCATGAGCGAGATCGGGCACAGCGTAGTCCTGGTCGATATGGGCGAGGCCAACTTGCAACGGCGCTGCGGTTCGGATCGCCAGCAACAAAACGGCAGCGGGTCCAATGTCGAACCCATCGCCCAAGCCCAATAACGGCGGTGCTGTTTCGTGATATTCAGCAGTGCTCAAGTGAACAAATACTCTCACAGCCGGCTACTACCATGGTCCACCCGGTGAGCAGGGCGATCCATTGGGAGCGTCTTTAGCGTACGGGATGGGCATCTACGCCAACTAACTCTTGCCGATCTACCACATGTTCACGGTGCAAGAGAGCGAGATCGCAAACAATACCGTCGTGATTACTAGGCGAATGATCGATGAGTTCAGGTGCGCCGACGCCAGATCGGTATCTTTCGATATGACCACGTCGAGCGGCAGTTGAATCGCAAGATCAATTCTGGAGGCGACGTTCCCTGCACGAATGCCCCCGCACGGCCTCACGCAGCCATGTCAAGCATGCTGTAAAATATCGTCAAAAAAAGAGGGCCGACACATCAACCCTCTTCAGGTGTCGCCCGAAAGCTTCCACCGCAATTAACTTTTTATACCATAATCCGGACAACAGAGGTGAGCCATATGCATAGCCCCATTGATAGCGAAAACTACGTCAAGCCCATCCTTGGCAGGACCAAAATCGATATCTGGGAGTGTTATGCAAGACATGTTCTGCAATTTATCGATAGCGACAAATACGGCAATTTGGCTTACAGCGACAAACCGGATCTGATCGATCAGGCACAGTCCCTAGGCATCGAGGTAACAGCTTCCCAATCACAAGACAGCAGAAAGGCAGAATCCCTCTATTCCAAACTCCTATACGAGAATGATTCTTCTCAGGAAAAACGTCGAATCGAACTTATCGAGCAATGTGGAGCGCATTTCGAAAAAGGAGTCCTGTATCGCACAAATGGTTCGGATTCGTTCGAGCTGGTTATTGAGGCTTTTCGCAAAAAGCTGGACAGACTCAACTCTGGTGACTACGAACCCTTTAGGAGAAACGAGCTGTTTGTCAGATCCAATATTCTTGCTGACGAGGAAATGCTTCGCGAAGCGCTCTCCAACATGAAAAAAGAATCCAGTGGTCACTCATGCCACTTCGCATCTGTTATCGTCTCGGTCCCTGGATGCAATTACGTTTTCGACCTCGATGCATCGACATGCGTATCTCTTGAATTCGAATACGAAGACCAGCATCGTATTGCTCGTGAAGTAAACAAGGAAGTGAACATCGCACAGTCAAGCTGAGACGCGATACTACGACCGATATACCAACAGACCATTTCGTAGCAGGTCGGAATAAGGCCCCCGGAGCTCTTTGCCGCGTAAGCCTCAGCGTCCCAATGAGCCATCACCCCAATCGACGCAGATCCACGCCAATCCGGCACGAAGGTTCTGAGAATTTCCCTTATCTTGGCAGTGAGAAGCCGGAAAGCACAAGGCAGCCCGGGCACCTCCACCCAAGAAAGGATCTTCTATGCTCAAAGACAACATCGCATACCTACTCAAGTTCGCACCTAAGGAAACATACATCGACGACCTGATCAACGGTCGCCTCTACATGAACGCGGCCGGCTACTACCATGGTCTGCCTGACGAGCAGGGCGATCCGCTCGAAGCTTCCATGGCTCCCGGGGTGTGCCTCTACAGATATACTTCCCTGCCCATCTACTGCATGTACACGGTCCGCGAGAACGAGATCGTCAACAACACTGTGAAAATCCTGAAACGCATGATCCAGGAGTTCGGGTGCGTGGACGGGTGGATCGGCATTGTGCAGTACGACAGCTTCGCGCGCCTTGCCGACAGATACGCCACCGACGACGAAAGCATCTACGCCCACGGTCCCATCTCCTACGGCGTCCCCGGGCCAAAACTGATACGCGAGATCTTTGAGGGCATCCCGCACAATCTCGTTATCAAGACGCCCAAGTGCGCATATCAGAAGGAGTATCGAATCATCGGGTCGCGACCGGTCGAATGTCGCCTTTTACCAGACGAGAATCACCCGGGCTGCAAAATTGAAAAATACGACCACGCAGAACTTGACCTAAGCAGCAGCATCGCGGACTTTTACCGGAAGGCCTCGGTGCCGAGCCTGGAAGAGGCACAAGACGGCCTCATGTTGAAGCTCCCGCATCGCGTATAGCCAACCCGGCACAGGTCAGAGCGCCGCCGGGGACTAAAGCGGGCCTGCTCCCCCCTCCCCAACCTTCCCCAGAAAGTTCGCTGATGTTGACTGGGGTTCCCGTAAAATAAACCGCGACAAAATATGTGCGGAGTGTTGGCCTGGAGCTGCCTTCGAACCCTATTGGCTGCTCACCGAGAGGCTCCGCTATGAAACGACCCCTTTACTACCTGCTCTGCGCAATCGCGTGCACGTCCATGGTCGGCGCGACGTTGCCTATGGCAGCCATCGCGGAAGCCATCCAGCCTCAGGCAACCGCAGAGCAGCAAGCGCAAGCCGACGCCACGAACAGCTACACAGACAAGGCCGAAGACGGCGCCAACACAAACGCGACAGCAAATACCGTAGAGGACAGCACCGCAACATCCACCGGCGCCAGCGCAGTCAACACGGAAAGCGCTGACGGCGCCACCGCCGCAGCCGGCGCCCCCGCCCCATCCCTCCGTGCCCAAACCAACGGCACGCCCGAGGCGATCTCCGCCACGTCACAAACCACCTACGCCCACTCCGCCACGGCAACCCAAAACGGCGTCACCTTCACCGTCTCGTGGAACGACGCCCCCGCGGGCACCGCGACGGCCTTCCACGTAACCCAGGCCAACGGCTCGTCCCAGGCCAAGGCGCGCATGGACGTGCCCACCTATTGGGACGGCGGCAGCCAGGAAAGCGTCTGCGACCCGTCGCGCCCGGCATGGGCCAGCTACTGCAGCCTGGGCACCGCGGGCCACGACTTTACCTTTGAATTCACGGCATCGGGCACGTACCGCATCTACTTCTACTTTATGGACAACGACAGAAACGACCCCCAAAACGACAAGGGGATCTACTACCTGCGCACCACGGCGGAGGTGACCGTAAACGACGCCGCCCGCCCAAGCGTCACGCAGATCGTCAACGACGCCGTGGCCCAGTGCAGGCAAGAGACAAACGGCTCGGAATACGACATGGCGCTGTGGCTCCACGACTGGACGCTCGACCAGCTGGAGTACGACCACAGCCTCAACTGGTGCTCGGCCGAAAGCGGCCTCACGCGCCACCAGGGCACATGCGAGAGCTACCAGCGCATCTACTCAAAGCTCCTTGACGCCGCGGGCATCGCCAACGGCCGCATCACCGGCAACGGCCACACCTGGAACGCCGTAAAGATCGACGGCAAATGGTGCCAGATGGACCTAACCTGGGACGATACCAGCGACAACTGGTATGGGGACCTGGACCAGCGCCATCTGTACTTTGGCCTGACCGACGAGCTCATGGCAATCGCCCACTCCGACCACACGGCAAACTACCAGAAGGATGGCTACGCCTACCGTTCGACCGACCTATCCAACAATTACTTTGTGCGAAATGGCAAGGCCGACGAATGGGCCGCGAAGTATGTCGACCGAATTCAGCAGCACTTGGATGCCAAGGAGGAGAGCTTTTCCATCGATGCTGACAACCAGTCGTTCCCGCCGAGCATCTCGGGGATTCAGAACGGGGTCATTGCGTATGCGATGAATCTGAGGGAGTGGAAAACAGAGAAAATAATTGCAGCCATACAAGCAGTATCAAATTTCAAAACATGCTCTAGTACCTCATGGGAAGTCACTTTCGATTTCACAGTTAAATACGCCAATGAAAAAAAGGACGGTTGGTCAAAGCAGGCAAACGGCTCGCTTCTCTATTTAATTAACGGAGTACCGGCCCATGACGAGCAGCGGATCGAGGGAAGGTGGTACTTCTTCGACCCGGAGACGGGGCAGATGGCAACGGGGTTCACGACGCTGCCTTACGGAAAGACGGTCTACTACGGAGATGACGGCGCGATGCGCTACGGGGAGCAGCGGATCGAGGGAAGGTGGCACTTCTTCGACCCGGAGACGGGGCAGATGGCAACGGGGTTCACGACGCTGCCTTACGGAAAGACGGTCTACTACGGAGATGACGGCGCGATGCGCTACGGGGAGCAGCGGATCGAGGGAAGGTGGCACTTCTTCGACCCGGAGACGGGGCAGATGGCAACGGGGTTCACGACGCTGCCTTACGGAAAGACGGTCTACTACGGAGATGACGGCGCGATGCGCTACGGGGAGCAGCGGATCGAGGGAAGGTGGCACTTCTTCGACCCGGAGACGGGGCAGATGCTGAACGAGAAATGATAGCAATTTATCAGACATAATCACGTTGTGGATTTGCTCATTAGGGCACTGCTGAATATCGCGAAGCAGTACCGCCAATATTGCGCTTGGGAAACAGGGGCGATATGGGTCTCGGAGCCTATCTATTGCTAGCGTCCGGCATCGTGACGTCACCTTAAATTGGAATTGCATGAAGGTATAGAGCAATGTGAGCCCTGCGACAACAATTTAGGTGAACGGGCAGCCGTAGCACATGTTAGCCCGCATCGCCTATACCACTCGAATTGCAACATTCGAGACATGCTCATGGGTGCGCGAATGAACCTCCTAGGGGGACATCGTTGGATTGTTCGAGGTTTCGGTCTAGATTGCGTGCGCCGTGAGCTCACAATAACCTCTGGCGGGAAAGCGATTCTGCGTGCAATTGCGTTTCCAAATGGCCAGGCCTTTGTTGAGCGCAAGGACATACCATTGGCAAAACGACTTATAGACCTTGGATTGGCCAAAAATCGAATCGAGCATGCTAACTGCAGCGGAAACTGCTGGATTTGGATGAACATATCGGCAAGAAGGCCCTAAGTCGAGATGCAAATTGCTCAAGACTAAATAAATAGCGGCTCGCCGGGTTTCCCGCCCGACCGCCCAACTGCACGGGTTATTGTGACCCCGCCTGTCCGCCGCGACGAGCCGCTAAGCTGCTAGAGCGTCTTGAGGTACTCCCCCAGCTCTTTCTCCCAGTCGGGCATGCGGAAGCCGACCGACTCGAGCCTGGACAGGTCGAGCGCGGAGTGGACCGGGCGCGGGGCGATGGGGCCCGCGGCGTTCGCGTAGTAGTCGGCGGTCGACACCGGCACGACCCTGTCCCCGTTGCCGTTGGCCGCCTCGAAGACGGCGCGGGCGATATCGGCCCAGGACTTGACGGCGCCGGAGCCCGTGCAGTCGTAGGTGCCGTAGGGGGCGTGCGTCCCCAGCACGTGGAAGATGGCCTCGGCCATGTCGCGCGTGAAGGTCAGGCGGCCCAGCTGGTCGTCCACGACGGTGA
>OBVD01000270.1_pt1 | contig 49051 bp, 48 predicted proteins | sample 1495031 | NCBI WGS metagenome assembly OBVD01 (sample SAMEA2579967, study PRJEB22360) | human gut metagenome
ATGACATTTTTCTTAAAATATGTTAAGAGCACATAACTAAGTTCGGCACATAATTCTTTTTATGTGCTTAAGAACATAAAAAGAAAAACTGGCTGTTCTGCGATACACCAAACGGAGCCCAGGCCAGCGCTATCGTGTACACAATGGTAGAAATGGCAAAAGCCAATGGAGTAAACGTCTATCACTATCTTACCTATCTGCTGGAAAAACTGCCTGATGATAGGATGAGTGATGATGAATTAGAACTTCTGGCGCCATGGAACGAAACCATCAAAGCTGAGATCGAACGTCGTGCAAACGAATCAAATCAATCATATGTGAATTGTCAAGGTGCTCCGGCTACTGAAAAGTAGTCGGGGATTTTTTTATCATACCAAAAAATTAAGCGCTTACTAATGATCTTAAGAACCGCGGAGTAAAAGATGTCCTTTTCTTCTGCGTGGATGGTCTTCCGGGTCTTAAAGAAGCTATTCAGGCAGTTTATCCGCAGGCAGAGATCCAGAGATGTGTGATCCATATGCTACGCAATTCTTTCAAATATGTAAATTATAATGATCTGAAAAAGTTTTCCTCAGATTTCAAAGAAGTGTACAATGCTCCGAACGAAACAGCCGCTTTAACAGAGCTGGAAAACATGAAAGAAAAATGGGGGAAGAAATGTCCGTACGCGATCAGTAACTGGGAAAATAATTGGGAAGATGTAAGTTCCTTTTTCCAGTTTTCTAATGACATCAGACGCATTATGTACACGACAAATATCATAGAAGGATTGAACCGCCAGTATCGGAAAGTCACGAAAACGAAAAGCGTATTCCCAAGCGATTCTGCATTGGAAAAGATGCTGTATCTTGCCAGCGAGAACGTAGTCAAAAAGTGGACGCAGAGATACCGGAACTGGGATCAGGTATTGAATCAGCTGATAGTCCTTTACGGAGAACGGCTTACTGCTTATCTGTAAGAGAAAAGAAAAGCAGGAATGGGAACTTTTAAGCCCCTCATTCCTGCTCTCTGTCTATTCCTTCGGCATTTATATTATTGCCAGAAATTTCCGATCCTATTCCAGAGGTCGGGTGTGGGCAGAGCCCACAAAAGGCAATAATTATGATGCCTTACTTGTCATGCAAAAAAATCGAAAATGATGTATATAATTTTCCTACATGGCAATACTGTAAGTACAAAGATATATTCGACAGCCGCATAATCATTAATTCGACAGCAAAATTTTACATATCTATTTCTTATCAGAAAGATTTACTTTCCATAGACACAAGAATTTTTACACCCTCATTCAACCTTATAGAAATAGATCTATACTCTAAAAAATCAAAATTTTGTATTTATCTAGACATTCTTTCTATACTTTGGGCAATCATTAAAGTTCCTTTGTTTAAATTATAGATGCATTCTGTGCCTCAATCGACTGCTGTTTCGTTTTTCAATGACCGTTTTAGAAATAGTTAAGCAGACGATTAACCACAAACTAACGCCAGCATAATGCTCCATTGACACAATTTCAGCCTATTATATTATATAGGATAATCAAACTACCATATAAAATAAATTTTATCAATTTCTTTAATATTAAATGGATAAAAAATATTTTTTTATATTTCTCTCATTAACAATAATATTGTTAATGCTTTCCTTTTGATTGCAGTACGCTGAACAAATATATGAACCATTTATCCAAGTAATATATTTTTTATTCTTTTCAGGAATAAGTGTATTAATTTGTTTTAAATTCTGTCCAATTCCAACGCCTACGTTTTTTCCAAAGGCTTCTTTTCTAGTCCATATTTTGCAAAACTCTATTTTCTTAGCTTCTGCTGGCAAAGTATTTAAAAAATTCAGCTCATTGGTATGACATATTTGATTTATCCCTACAAAAGAAAAATTATCAATATTCTCTATGTCGACACCAATTTCTTCAATATTTGAAATCACACATAATACGGCTTTTTTAGTATGAGATATATTAAAAAAAACATTCTTAAAATTTGAAATATACGGTTTTCCGTAATAATTTTCTTCTATTTTTATATCCCTTGGATGACAACCTAATGATCTCGAAATAACCATTCGTACAATTAACTCACCATATAATGATAATTTTTTATCTATATTATAATAATAGTGACTTAATTTTTGATACCGTGCATATGATATATATTGAAGCAACCTATTTTGCATATTAAAATCATCATCTTTTATTGTCAAAAAATAACTTTCCATTTATTTTCTCCTTCGGTACATAATATTAGGTTCTTAGGCTTCTTCTGTTAGTTCTATAATAAAAAGATACGTCATTGGTTCAAAGACGTATCTTTTTACTATCAATAATAATCAACAAACATGTTTCATACTTAAATTATTTACAAGTCATATAAATTTTCTATACACCCATTTTGGATGTTCTTTATATTTTTCGCAATTTTTTCTCTAGACCAGTTCCACCATTTCTTTTCCAACAAAAGGTTAATTGTTTCTTCTTCAAATCTCTTTCTTATAATTTTTGCAGGCATACCTCCCACAATAGTATATGGCGGAACATCCTTTGTAACTAAAGCACGAGTTCCAATAATTGCTCCGTCACCAATTGTAACTCCTGATAAAATTACTGCTTCATATCCAATCCACACATCATTACCTATAATAATATCCCCTTTATTGTCCCAGGATTTTGTTACATCTTTCTTGTCTAACCCCCATTCTTCAAAAAAAAGAGGAAATGGGTATGTAGATAAGGACTTCATTGTATGATTAGCACTTGTAAATAAAAACTTTGCTCCGCAAGCTATAGAACAGAATTTTCCTATAACAAGTTTATCCTTATTTATTGGGTAATGATATAAAACATTATTTTTTTCGAACAAAGTGGGATCGTTTTCAAAATCATTATACATTGTATACTCTCCCACTGTTATATTAGGATTTGAAATAGCATATTTTAAATAAATGGTTTGCTTATCATTGGTTCTAGGATATAATTTATTTTCTGGAATAGTCATTCTGATCCTCCTAAATAGTTTTTTAATTTAAAATATAACTACTCCAGTTAATACAATACATTGTTTCATGTAATTCACCTACCTTCTTCTTAATCTATTATATAATCAACTATATTAAAATTCAATATTGTTTTCAATTTTTCTTTTACCGCTTTATAAAGATAATATGTACAGCTTTATTCCAATTTTAATATCGTAAAAATCAGAAAAATTATTTATACTCTAATTTTTTCTACCATATTTTCAAGCACACGTTATCACATTAATTAATCTTCCAATTATATAAACTATGGGCTGAGTCTTTCATATCATTTACTTTTTTCTCTAAAGCAATAATTATAGATTGGTGATACTTTTTCGCACTTTTCTTGTTTTCATTCATGTAATATATCCTCCATTTGTAATAACATACCGTTTCATATCAATTATATCTCCAGAAAATCATAACTTCTTCAGTCTATACCCCACATTGACCAATGTTTCGATAATATCATATCCCATCTTTTTTCTTATCTTCCATATCACATATTCTACTGTTCTGTATGGTATCTGATCATCATGATAATGAATCCCCCATACAGAATGATAAATATTTGTCTTTGGCATTACCCAGTTTGGTTTTAAAGCCAGTAGGTACAAAACTTCAAATTCCCTGGGTGTCAGGTCTATCTCCTTTCCTTCGTAGATAACCTGATAGGACATTGGATTTAACTGTAATTTCCCGTTGCCCAGCACTACATTCTCTTTATATTCTGGAAAAACATACTTCATGTGTATGCCTCCTCCTGATTTGTAAATTCTATTCTCATTCCAGAAAGAAATACTGGACGAAAATTGCCCGTCCAGCACCTTTTTAATCATTTCTCATTTTAATGTACTCTCTATATCCTCCGCTGCTTTCTCTATAATTTGAAGATACTCCCGGAGCTTTTCAGACTGGATATTTTCCTTTTCTACAAGCGAATTGACCAGAAAACAACTTGTTTTCATGCAGCTTAACGGATTTCTAATATTGCTCAGCAGTTCTGCCCGCATAGTACAATAATTCAATGTCCTTGTCGCTGCCTTTTCTCAAAGATCCAGTAACTGATTGATACACTCTGCTAATTCCTGCACTGGACCATTCAAATATCCACAACGAACTCTCTGCTCCAAACACTGTTCTAAAAGAATACGGTTCAAATCATTTAACAGCAGTCTACATTCTCTATTACATTCCATTTCGACAGCTCCATTCATGCACGATAATCAAAAATAGAAAATTCCTTTTTCTCAGGCCGATATTTGTACAGCAGATCATAGGCACCATAATTTTCTTCTAAGTCTTCGCTTATATAAAGAGCAGATATTCCCAAACTTTTTGCTGCATGATAAGTCACTATTGTAAGTTCTTCTCTGCTCTGTGCCTGCATTCTCTTGAATAAATCAAACATTACTACAACCTTTCTGCCTCCAGAAAAGGCACGTGCGCAGATACATCTCATTTTTTCTCTATGTTTAAGATCCGAAGAATGTTTTTGTAATAAATGTCCTATATTAAATGCCCTAACCAATTCCTCCATATTGGATTTATCTCCATCTAATAGCCTTGGCATAGAAATGTTTTCTTCAATCGTCATAAATTCAATCAGCGGAAACTCTTCTGCTGCTATTCCAAACAAACGCCTGTTTAAAAGAGAACAACTATTTTCGTCTATATCAAGCCAATCTTTATTACATACCAATATCTCACCTGTTTTCGGTTTTCTATATCCGCAAAAAATTTCAAACAGTATCCGTCCAAACTTTTCCCCACACATAAAATAGCAAACTTCTTTGGATCTTACTTCAATGTTTAAATTTTGTATATAGGCTTCCCCATCTGCCATATTTTCAACTAGAAATGGATACATAGTTTTTCTCTCCTTTTCTATAATGGAAATGCACCAGAAAACTATCCCTTATGGTTTTATCTGGCGCATTTCTTCTTGCTTCATTTGTGTTTTTAAATTTTATAACCAACCGGTTACTACTGCTGTACAGTTATTGTATCCACTCTGAACACAGTCATGAAGACAATCATTAGGATCACAATATTGCACTTCCACATCAAATGTTTCTGTCTGCATTTTTTTCTCCACTTCACCCATATTTTTCTCCTTTGCTACTACAACCAACCAGTTACTACTGCTGTACAGATATTTTCCTCTACAACACAGTCACTCAAGCAATCATCAGGATCACAATACTGAACTTCAATGTCAAATTCTTCTTCCTGTGCTTTTGGCTCCATATTCATCATAGTGATACCTCCCTTCATGAAATTATTTTAAAATTGTCAAATGACAACTTAAAAATCTTTTCTTATTTTTTCTACAATACTTTCCTTATTGAAAGATTTAAACACAATTACAGGAATCACTCCCGAAAGAATTATAGTTACAACAGATAACGTTATCGCCGACCATAGCAGCAATTTATAGGTCATAAACCAAATTGCATTACAGATTATTTTTATCATTGTACCTCCTACCAAAACAGAAAGTACAATTCCTAATACCGCTGAAGACAAAGCATATAACAATCCTTCATTTACAATAAGCCTGATCAACTGCTTTGTTGTCATGCCGATACTTTGCATAACTGCATATTCCTTTTTTCGAGTAATGATATTGGTAATCATTAAATTTATAAAGTTAATAAATCCTGACATACCTAAAATTACACTGATAAATCCACCAATGATATAAACGGTATTCTTAATACCACTCAAACTATTTCTCAGCATGATAACCGAACTGCAGCCAATTTCACCTTCCTTCTGCTCAACAAGTTTGTCTATTTGTTCCATAATCGGTACTAACTCTTCTTTATCTACGTTAAAAGAAAAACTCATCAGAGAAGGCTTTTCATATATATTCTTAAATGTGTTTTCTGAAATATAAAACATGGGAGCGTCCCCTCCAACAGCAGTAATTCCTGTTGTAACATTAGGGACTTCATACTCCGTTGAGGTCACACTCATTTGAGCAATCACTTCAAGCTCGCGCTCTTCTTCTCCATTACTGCGAACCTTGATTTTATCTCCAATTTCGCATTGGAAATCCTCCATATTTACCGAAGACTGTCCTTGTTTTTTTCGTACTGCTTCAACAACATAATTTCCTTCTTCCAGTTTTTGATATAATTCTGCAACCGATATGTCATCTGCTATTTTCAGAAAATTGCATCTCTGGAATACATTCTCATTGCAGCCATATACATTGCATACCGGAAAATCATCATATCCCAATGGAATATAATACTGTTCCACCATGATACCGGCTTTTCCATCCTCTTTCACTAAATCTGCTTTATCGTAAGTAAGTCCATAATCAATCGTAACATTTCTGTCATCTAACGTATTTTTATAAATAAGTCCTTTATCTTCAATATCAAACTGATCTTCAACAAGTTCTACTATGTTCTCGTCAAGCCTGTCTGTATGATGTATATAGCCTTTGATATTGTTGAAGGTATTTCCATTCGCAATTACCACATCTGCTGCACACTGCTCTTTTAGTGCTTTTTCTATATCAATGCTATTTACAATAATTAAAGTAGAATTAAACAGCATACAGCAAAGTGTCATGGATATAACGATAAATACGCTTCTTTTTTTCCTCCTCTTCACATTTGATAAAGCCAACCTCCAAACAGAAATTTTCTTGGTATGCTTTATCTTCTTGCTTTTCTCCGTTTTCTCAGAATATCTGAGTGCTTCCATAGGAGAAATTTTAGAAATTATATTGATTGGTTTTCTTACACTGACCAATACAGTAAAGATAGTAAAAACGGCTGCTCCTAAAAAGATAATTATGTTTGGCGAAACCTCTACCGATAGATTTGAATACTCATTTGTAATAAATCCAATCGCAAATGGCAGTATTGCCTTTCCAAGAAAATATCCGATTAATAATCCACATGGCAATGCAATTAGCAATAACCATAATGTCTGAATACGGACTAAAAATTTTATCTGTTTTTGGGTAGTTCCTATTGTTTTAAGTAAACCGTATTTCTGCACATCCCGCAAAACTGAAATTTCAAAAATATTGAAAATGAGTAAATAACCCGCAAATACAAAAAGCAATGCAAAAACCAAACCAATAATAAGAACAGATACAGTCATTTCTGGATTGGTAATTCTATTAACTGCATAAGCAATATAATTTTCTGCATTGGCATCTTCTGGATTTCCACCCAGGCTCAGCACAATATTCTGAAGTTGTTCTTCCATATTATTCGTATTTTTTAATGCTATATCTGAAAAATACGTTCCGGCATATTGCCTGTCTTTGTCAAAGGTATATGGAAATATTTCTTCATTTTCCTGCATAAATTTATCGGATACTAACATCAGACTCGTTTGCGAATTTGGTGCTTCCCATATTCCAGAAACCACCATCTTATATTGATGAATCTGATTTCGTAATTCAAATTCTATTTCAACTTCTGCGCCTACTTTAGGCTTTATTCCCAAGCTTTCTAATGCCCTGTCTGTTGTTGCAATTTCATTTTCTTTTGTAGGCGCACAACCTAATGTAGGAACGGAAAAGGTTAATTCCTGCTCAATAGAATCCATATAATCTAATTCTATATTATGTGTTTTCGCATTGCTTAAAAATCCAATCGGTCTTCTAAGACCGACAAAATCAACTCTTTCATCTTTTGATAATTTTTCAAACTGTTCCTCTGTCATGTAACGTATATCAGCATCTGCTTTACTTCCTTTTTGTTTCTGCAAAGTAAGCTGGACTGACTCATACGCTCCTACCCCTGTTGTTATTAGGGTAGCAAATAATACCGTTGTTAAGATCATGGCCAAAACAGCAACGATATTCCTTGTTCTATTTTTCAAGAAATCTTTCTTTGCTAGTTTCAGCATACACTTCTTGTTTCTGGTCGAATACACGCTGTCCCCTCCTGTTATTATATGTCCATAATCTTTCCATCTTGAATTCTGATAATCCTATCTGCCATTTGTGCTAAATTCATATTATGGGTAATCATAACAATAGTTTGACAGAACCGCTTACTGGTTTGCTTTAACAATCCCATCACTTCAAGGCTTGACTGCGTATCAAGATTTCCTGTCGGTTCATCGGCCAAGACGATAGCAGGCTTCGTAATCAAAGCTCTGGCAATCGCAACTCTCTGCTGCTGTCCTCCCGATAAATCGCTTGGTAAATTTTCCAGTTTTTTATCAATTCCTAAAATCGTGATAATTTTATCCAGGAAATCCTGCTCCACTTCATTCCCATCCAGCTCTACTGGAAAAACAATATTTTCATAGACATTTAATATCGGAATTAAATTGTAATTCTGAAAAACAAATCCAATATTCCTTCTACGAAAAATTGTTAATTCTTCTTCGTTTAGCTGCCCTATGTTTTTTCCCTTTACTAAGACATTTCCGGAAGTGGGGATATCCAATCCCCCAATCATATTTAGTAACGTGGATTTTCCACTTCCAGAAACGCCTACAATAGCAACAAATTCACCTTCCTCTATTTTCAATGAAATACCGTCCAATGCTTTCGTGATATTTTCACCTGAACCGTAATACTTTTTCAAGTCCGTTGTTTCAAGTATGGCCATACTGTCGATTCCTCCATCCCGCAATTCTTTTAGCTTCTATAAATCCACAACCATATAGGGTTTAAGATTTCCTTTATATCCATAATTTCACCTTCCCATGCTATTGAAAAACTCCTCTATTTCTACAGAGTCAAAATAAAATTCTGTAATTTTTCCATTTGTAATTCGATATAAAGCCGGAACTCCTGCAATTAACATATCTTCGTATTTTGTAATAGAAGCATAATCAATTTCTGGTGTCTGAATATCCGTATAGATATCCCCTACCTGTGAACCAGGGAATGCCGGAATATCCTCTGGAGTAATGGTCACAAAATTGAAGCGCATACGTTTTCCATAATCATTCTTCATATTTTGATATTTTTCTTCTGATTCGCCTGGTAAAAATACCTTATTTCCATCACTATCCACATATCCTATCTTTTTGTTATATTTGGATCGCGTTGCCGCCCAATTATATTTCTGTAAAGGACGGTTTTCTCTTAAAGCATAATCTACAAAATATACATTATCATTTTCTGCCGCAAAATTCAGCATTTTATCTTTCACCTGATTACAAAACGGACACTGAACCATGTAAAAATAAACGTAGTAATCCTCCTGGTTCTGGTTAAACATATCCTTCAAATTGATTTTCGTAACATTTTCGTATGGATCTTCCTCTGAAACTGCGATAGCAGCCTCTTCCCCTGTTGAGTAAGCAAGAACACTTTCTGCATTGAAAGATACGGTCATCACTGTAGCTGCTGTTAATAACCCTACTGTTTTTAAAAGTCTTTTTCTATTCTTCATAACTAATTCCCCCATAATAGTTTTTCTAAATGTCCTTTTTGTTTTTCACAAAACTTCTGGAAGATTTCCTCATCACTCTGCATTCCCAAAGTAAAATTGATACAAGAATGGCAAAACAGGTTCACATCACAGTCTTTACATTTTTCCATTCTCCAAGGTCTTAACTTTTCCAATTTCTCTTTCCATGCCGGGTTCTCAATAATTTCTGTAATCGGTGTTTCCAGCAGATTTCCCATAAAAAGATTTTCTAAATTGCTAAGTGGAGCACAAGGATATACATCTCCGTTTTCACTGATATTTAACTCCTTTTTACCAGGCTGACATAATGCACAGCTTAAATGCTGCTTTTCTAATTTCTCTATATATTCCATTGATGGAAGCAATTCTCTTTGGTTCTCTTCTCCTCTTCCTGAAGGAGCAAATCTTCGGATCAATGGTTTTACATCTAACTCTTTACATAATTTATAAAAGTCCTGATTATGTCCATAGGTATATTTTGTTTCCAACATGGAAACAGATACTTTTTCCATTCCAGCTTCTTTTAATTTTTTGATCCCGGCAATCACCCGGTCATAAATCCCTTCTCCTCGCACTTTTGTACAGCTATAGGAATCAAAACCATCAAGACTGACGGAAACACCATCAACATTCTTTTTAATGATTTCCATAAGCCGGTCATTCAGCAGCAACGCATTTGTAGACAAGGTAATTGCACCTTTATAATTTGCCCTTAAATATTCCAGTATCTCGCAGAAATCAGGACGGATTAACGGTTCCCCACCGGTCAGGTTAATCTGTTCTGGATTTAAAACCAACACCTGATCAATCACCTTTTTCCAGTCTTCCGTATTCATGTGATCTACTTCTTCTATACAAGCAGACGCCACACAATGTTTACATCTTAGATTACACCTATTGGTCAAAGAAAGATATACGATCTGATACGGATAGGTTATCTCATTTTTCATCTGTTCTTCCGAAATATAAAAATGAATCCGACACAGTTCCTGAAATAACTTATAGGCATTTTTCTTTACCACAGTATCTTCTTCCTCAATGGTAAAATCCCCATTGTTCTCTTCCAGATATTTTTCAAGATACTGAAAATAAGCCTCTGAGGTTTTTACAAATCCTCCGTTTCTGGTGTTACACAAAACAACTCTTTCTTCACGTACTAAAACTTTTGCATTTGGACTTCTCATATACATATCCGATTCCCTCCTTTACAACTCAATGATAAAGTCTGCATTTTTTTCTGCATCCGCTTCATGCGAAAATAAAATAACAATGCTATTCTGTTTCAAGTGTTCTATAATATCATAAAATTCTTTTTTAGAAACACTATCCAGGTTTGATGTAGGTTCATCAAAAATATATACAGAACGTTCTCTACATACTGTCCGGATAATACCAATTTTCTGTGCCTGCCCACCTGAAACGCTTCCAGTATCAATAAGCTCCGACTCTAATGTACGCCCCATTTCTTCCAAATCTTTATAAAATGATAATAAAGAAATATATTTTTCTACCGGAATAGAATCATTAAGAGCAATATTATTTCTTATAGTGTCACGAAAAATCGGCGGCTTTTGAAAACAAATTCCTATTGTTTCTGTAAGTATTTCCCTGGAAAAATTAGTAATGCTTTTCCCATCTAATAATATAGTTCCTGAAAAGTCATTCCAGATTTTTAACAGGATACCAGCCAGTGTACTTTTTCCTGAACCATTTTTCCCTTTAATCAGATAAATAGAGCCCTTCTCAAGACACATATTCAAATTTTTTCTATATACTTTTACATCTTTATAACTGAAATTCACATCTTTTATTTCAATTTTTGATATATCCATTTGCTTCACCCTACAATCTCATTGATTCTGTCCATTGATACTTTCGCCTTTTGGAACTGTCCAATTACAAGCATAATTGAGGACAACGGATTAAACATTCTTTGTGTGTACATAATAATCACTGTCAGCTCTCCAAACTGTACCTGTCCGTTAATCACCATAACACCACTGATTGCCAGTACAGTCAAAAATGTAGCGGTACTAATAAGTTGCGGTACCGAACGGTTATAGGCCATTAACATATTTTGCCTTAAAATTTCATTTCGCAAAGAAGTTTCATTCCTGCAAAATTTATCTATATAGTAATTTCTTCCATTTAAAGCCAGATACTCGTAAAGGTTACTTACAAACTCCTTAATCAAACCATTCCCAATGTCCATTTTTCCCATTACTTTTCTGGACTGCCCCATGATTTTTTTGTTAAAGAAAATCTGGATAGCAATAAGAATCGGATAAATTAAAAGCATAAACCAAAATATAACCGGATTGATCTGTATCAGGATTACCGCTGTAATAATCACAGTCACAATTTGTATCAGCAGATCGGAAAGCATACGGGAAGATAACATTTCTATATTATTAACGTCTGCATTCATGCTGGTCATAAACAGATTTGATTTCTTCTCTATTTCCTTTCCATCAACCTGAAACATTGCTTGTATCAACAATAACTTGATTTTAACAATAAAGCCATTTGACATTTTGCAAAACAGATAACTCAATGCCAATGCTACTGTAATAGATACAAGCTGGCATATAGCCATATATGCAACATTGGAGATCACTGCCCCTGGATCTTTTGCCGGAACTGCCTTATCCAGAATATTGGTAATTAACTGGGGATAAATATAGGTCACTATAGCGTCCATAACTACCAATATAATTCCAAACAGATAACCCCATTTATACTTTCGTATCTGCTCCAAAACAACATTCTTTTTCTTCATAACACACATTCCTTCTCAAATGTTCAACCAGATTATACAGGGTACAAACATCACCTACTTTTATGGTATAATAATCCAATTTTGTAATTTTTAATTCCCTATATATCCCGCTGATAAAATCATAAAAATTAAAGAAATTCACGCCTGTAATTTGGGAAAGAAATGGATACCTGCTGATTTCGTCAAGGGAAGATGTGCAGCCAAATTCAAACAATCTCCTGTGTACCTTTTCCAAAATCATCTGTCCCACTTCATCAGTCTGGAGCTTGCCTACACACTCTAAATCAATTTTTTCTAAAGGATCCTCTGTCTTTTCCAGTATGTTTAATGCTTCCTGTATGCTTTTTATACTCGGTGCTGTCTGCATAGCTCTGGCCAGAATACCTGCCACATAAGCATTTCCCTTTGAGGTTCCCTTAAAAAAATTATATCGTCCAGATTTTCCTGCAACAAATATCGGTGAAATATCCGCCAGAACCTGAACGCTTGCCGCCCTGTCTACAAGAACTTTTTTCTTTGCATCTGGTAATAATTCCCCCACACCAATCACACTTTTATAAATTGCCGGTATGGTATCCTTTGCATTATTACATTCCGAAGCACAGATAATCTTTCCCTGTTTTTCCAAGTCATTACAAATGTCCCTCAATTCCTTTTCCATAGCAGGATCAAGAATTTGTGTTACGGAAAGGCTCAAACAGATGAGATTCACCTGTAGTTCCCTGCACTTTTTTAATGCGGCAAGCAGTAAAGAACTGGTCGTTTTTCCTAATTCATTTACAATTTTTATAGGATAAAATTGCGCCTGCTCTGCAAATTGTAAGATACAATCGATACAGTTAGTTCCATGACCAAAAACATCATCAAAATTTTCCTCTTCAACAATTCCATTTTCTTCTGCACTCTTTTGAAAAGAGAATCCCTGAATTACATGCTCCATGATTTCCTGATTTTGTGTATCTACACCGGAATCTACAACTGCCACTTTGGGACTATACATGTAATCCCTCCAATATATATTTGTACTTTTTATAAATTCGATAAACAATATCTCTTTCGTTGCACTGGAAAGCAGAAACGGTGTAGTAATCTCCGGTATATGCTTTATTAATCAGTTTGCATACCTGGCTGGAACAATTTTGCTTAAATGTGCAATCTCCACACCCTGTCACTGGAATTTCATTAATCTTACGGAGCGCCTCCAGTTTTTCCGGCTGTAATCCTTTCCAAACATCGCCAAGCCAATAATCCACTTTATCAGCAGCTAATGCACATGGGTAAATTCCACCATCCGCAGATATATGGAATGTATTTGTTCCACCGTCACAGCCAGTACGTCTTCTGAAGGTTGCCTCTTTAATATTAAATAATAAATACTGCGCTGCTTTTTTATCTTTTTCTATCATGTAATCCATGATTTTTTCGTAGTTTTCATAATATATCTGCATATCTTGTTGGTTCCATGCAGCTCCGGCATCTAATGCAAAAGTTACTACTCCCATATTCATCTGATCCAGATAAATATAATTTTCAGCCATAGCCGGAAGGGTTTCCTTATTGACAGTCATTCTGACCCGGATATATTCACCCTGTTCTTTTAAAAACTTTAAGGTTTCCATTATTTTATCAAAGGAAGACTCACCATTTGGATAAATACGGTTTGTATCATTTGTTGTCCTGTTTCCATCAATGCTTACAGAAATCTGTACCTTACCCTTTATAAAATCGTAAATATCCTTTTCAAACACTGTTCCATTTGTTGTCATTGTAAAAATGATATGACCATCATACCGCTCTTTTAAGGTTTCTACAATATACCGAATAACATCAAAATTCAGTAATGGCTCACCACCATGTAAAGCCACATTAATCCGTTTTCCTGCTGCAACAGTTTCATCAAATTTGTCGGTAAAATATTTGATTGTCTGTTCTGCTGTTTCCAATGTCATTGTTTTAGGCTGCTTATGTACATAGCAGTATTTACAAGCTAAATTGCATCTTTCGGTTACCCAGAATGTAATATTCATACGGTTTCCCCCTTTCTTATGGAATTAGTATACTTACAAAATCTTACCAAATTATTACACTAGAAAAATATGTATAAATACAAAAGTGTCCCTGTAGGAAAACCTACAGGGACAAATGTTAAGTTTTCTTGGTATTTCTACCAAAGTGATGTTACCACCATATCACAGTTATTCGTCCCTTCATGCTTACAATCATGAAGACATTGATCTGGATCACAATACTGGACTTCTACGTCAAACGTAGCTTCCTGAATTCTTTTCTCCATTTTTTCATATAGTCTTCCTCTCGTCTTACCAAATTTCTGTAAAATGTGCATCACAGTTGTTCGGACCTTCATGATCACAATCGTGATAACAGTCACTTGGATCACAGTACTGTACTTCTACATCAAATGTAGTTTTTTGAATTCTGATTTCTAAATTTTCCATAAAAATATCCTCCTTTACCATAATGAAGTTACATGTGTGTTACACCAATCCGATGCTGTTAAACAGTCATAGTCACAATCATCTGGATCGCAATACTGAACCTCTACATCAAAAAGTTCTTCCTGCATTTTCTTTTCAAGTTCTAACATGTTCTACACCTCCCTTCATTTATATTCTGGTTTATCAGCATTTTTATGCTGTAAATCATCTTACCTACAAATTTCTAGTTTCGCACAAGTAAGTTTCTTAAAATGATATTAAGTGTTTAAAGTAAGTTATCATTCTGAAACACAAATCCGACATGCTTTCTTCAATACACTGTCAGTTCTTCTGATTTCATCTTTGTTATGTCGTTTCCATGTATCCGAACTGTTTTCTCCCTCGAATTATCCAATTCTGCCCAATATATTTAATAATGTAATTCTACCACAACCTAACAGTCCAACAGCAGCTACGAACTCACCTCCTTCAATCAAAAGATTGACATAATCCAATACCTTTACACAAATATCTCCAGTACAACAATACTTTTTTAATTTGATGTTTCTCATCTCACGTTTTATTTTAATATAATTTATAATCCTTACTGAATTATTACAGATATAAAAATAAATGTACTTCTAAACTAGAAAATGACCCTTGCATTAAAATCAAGGACCATTTTCTATAATTTACCTTTTTTTACCAGAGTGTTGTCATATCAACATCACCTTTATTGATGCCTTCATATTTGCAATCATGATAGTCGCCCTGCATTTTACCAAATCTCTGTAAAATGTGCATCACAATTATTTGGACCTTCATGATCGCAATCATGATAACAGTCACTTGGATCGCAGTACTGTGTTTCTACATCAAACGTTGTTTTCTGAATTCTGATTTCTAAATTTTCCATAAAAATATCCTCCTTTACCATAATGAAGTTACATGTGTGTTACACCAATCCGATGCTGTTAAACAGTCATAGTCACAATCATCTGGATCGCAATACTGAACCTCTACATCAAAAAGTTCTTCCTGCATTTTCTTTTCAAGTTCTAACATATTCTACACCTCCCTTCATTTATATTCTGGTTTATCAGCACTTTTATGCTGTAAATCATCTTACCTACAGATTTCTGAGGCGTTCTGTAATGCTTCCTTTTTCCCAAAGATAAATTCCAACCTCAGAAGCAATAACAGCTATTATGAAATACAACGCTATAACAATAGCTGCCGGAAATAATGTAAATTGAAAGGTAAAGAGCCAAATAGAAGAACATATTCCCCTAACTGCTGTCATACTAATTAGTGTTGCAAGCATAAACCCACCAATTGCAGCATAAAAAACATATCCTACACTTTCTCTTATAATCAGCTCACGTAATTGTTTTTTAGTTGCGCCTATACTTCTAAATGTTGCTAATTCCCGGTTACGTACAATTAGATTTGTAAAAATAATATTCACAAGATTCACCATTCCAATTGCACCCAAAATTCCTCCAATCAACACACATAAAATTCTGACCAACATTTTATAATTTTCGATTTCTGCATGTCTTTGTTCTGTAGTTTCAAATCCTACATCGGAAAATTCTTTTGAAATTCCCTGTAGCATTCTATTCACAGCCAGAGCATCTTCCTCATCTGCATTAAAAGAATAATTCACTAAGTTACCTTCTCCATACAGTTCTTTAAATAAGTCTTCATTCAAATAAAACCAAGGGCCTAAGATTGTTCCTCCCCCTGTAGAACTTCCTCCTGATATTTGTTCTGAATCTAGCACTAAAATTTGAGAAAGAACTTCCACCTCTTTTAATGCTTTTCCATCTTTATAAATAGTTACACTATCTCCAACTTTAGGTGAATTTTCAATATCAGACATACGTGGCTTTCCATTATCATTTGCGCAAATACCAACTAAAATATAATCTCCACTTTTTAATTTTTCTTTAATAGAAACAACATTTTTTTCTCCTTCTAAAATCTCCATTTTGTCAATAAAATTTTCAGAAATTCCGCATACATTACATACAGGTTTCTTATCCTTACCTAAGGTTAACGTACCATAATTGGTTGTTGCACTATTAGTAATTACTCCATCAATTTCTATACTGGGTATTTTGACATCTATTACTTTTACCCCCCAGTCAAAACTTATGTCAAAATTATATACAGATGCATCTATTGCATTTTTATATAACTTTGTTCCATTCTTAATCATGGCATTCTTTTCAAGTTCTTGAATGGCTTCTTCATTTAAGGACGCAGAAGGTTTGACATAACCAATACTTGGATTTAATGTATCTGTTGATGCAACTAAATAATCCCTTCTCATTTGTGCATTTACATATTTCTCTTCATCAAAACTATCTGAAATACTCCATAAGGAATTGACAAAAACAACACTTAATATAAGCGAGGTAAACACTAAAACAGTTCTCTTTCTATTTCTTTGCAGATTGCTTCTTGCTATACTTTTAATAGAGCGGATATCTTTTTCTGCGGTTTTTTTCTTCACTTCTGTATATTTTGCTGTTTCAATCGCAGAATACTTAGCAGCCCTTTTAGAAGGTCTTCTCATGCTCAAAAATACTGTAAGCAGCACAAAGAGAACTGTTAAAATAAAGATAGCCGGGTGTACAGACTGCACAATAGTAAGTTCTTCCTCACTGTATTCCCAATTCTTCAAAATGACTGGCAGCAAAAGTGCCCCTAGCCCATATCCAACCACTAAGCCAATTGGAATGCCAATAAGAGATAACAGAAGCATCTGTCTTCGCATTAACCTCTTAATCTGTTTGCCGGTCATTCCAATCGTTTTCATTATCCCAAATTCTTGAATATCCTGCATAACACCTATATCAAAAATATTATAGATCAAAAGATATCCGCACAGAATAAATAATGCCCCGAAAAAGACTATGGCAAGACAAATTCCTGTATTCCCATCTTCTGAATATAACATGGGATTGACTGCTACATTAACATAGCTGCTTCCATCAGCGTTTTCTGTTTGCGCCCCAAGACTTTCTGCATATTCTTTAAGATTTTGTTCAATATTCCCTGTATTCTTCATACAAACACTTGCATAATAGGTTCCTAAAATCTCTTTATCAAGATCGTATGTATTCTCTGCCACTTCAGGGTTGTGTTCTAAAAATGCTTCAGATACAATCATAAAATCAACTTTAGGACCGCCTGTATACCAGCCTGACAGTCGCATGTCAAAGTTATATTCCTGACCTCTTAACGTAAAAGACACCGGAACATGACTTCCTACTTCTTTTTTTATCCCCAAATCTTCTAATGCTTGTTCTGATAAAAGCACTTCTTTTTCATCTTCCGGCATCTTCCCCTCTTCTAAGGAAAGATAATACGCTTCCATGCCGGCCCGATCCAGATAGTCTATTTCAATCGAATGCTTCGTTTCCCCTTCCATAAGGGCAATGGGAACTCTCCCTCCTACACTTTCAAATAAATCGGAGTTTTGAATCTTCTGAAATTGTTCTTTATCCAAAAATCGAAGTTCTGCGTCCGCTTTCATTCCGGATAATTTTAACTGTGTTTCCTGAATGGATTGCATACCGCCAAATCCAATTTCCAATACTGAGGTAAATAAAATGGTCGTTAAAGTAATCGCCAATACAAGAAGCATATTTCTTTTCCTATGTACTTTTAAATTACCATGAACCATCTCTTTGAATATTTTCTTTTCATTACTCATACGATCTTACCATCTCTCATTCTTATAATTCTTGATGCTGTTTCTGCAATTTCTCTACTATGGGTAATCATGATAATCGTCTGATTGTAACGTTCCCCTGACTCCCTGAGCAGTCTAAGAACCTCTTCGCTGGATTCACTGTCCAAGTTTCCTGTCGGCTCATCTGCTAAGACAATATCCGGTTTTGTAATCATTGCCCTGGCAATGGCAACTCTCTGCTGCTGTCCGCCTGACAAGGTGTTCGGTAAATTTTTTAACTTATTTTTAATTCCCAGAGTTTCTACAATCTCTTCAAAATATGCTTTATCAATTTTACTGTTCCCTAAATAAAGTGGTAACAGTATATTGCTTTTTACATTCAGTGTTTGAAGAAGGTTATAGTTTTGAAATACAAACCCGATATGTTTTCTTCGATACACCGTCAGTTCTTCCGATTTCATTTTTGTTATATCTTTTCCATGTATCAGAACCGTTCCCTCTGTCGGGTTATCCAACCCGCCCAGCATATTTAATAATGTTGTCTTGCCGCAGCCTGACGGTCCAACAACAGCTATGAACTCGCCTTCTTCAACAGAAAGATTGACATGATCTAATGCCTTTACACAAATCTCTCCATTACGATAATACTTTTTTAAATCTGATGTTTTCACCAATTCCATGTTTCTCACCTCTCCTTATTTTATTTCATCATAATATCTAATTCTTACCCAATTATTACATTGTGAACAAAAAGTAAAAAAGAAGAGAACCCCGTCTATTGAATCTCAAAAACGTAAAAGTCCTCTTCTTTAATTTTTTGTGTTCTCTAAATCATTTCAAATATTCAAAGACTCACCACCAAGGTGTGTAATGCGTATTGCAATGATTTGGTGCTGTTTCACAATCATATAAACAATCATCTGGATTACAATACTGTACTTCTACATCGAAGTTTTCGTTTTGCATTTTCTTTTCTAATTCCTGCATCTATTATTCCCTTTCGTACAATACAATTTTTAAGATTACCCTACCATAAACTTGTAAAATGAACAGTGCAGTGATTTGGTGCTGTTTCACAATCGTGTAAACAATCATCTGGATTACAATACTGTACTTCTACATCAAAGCTTTCATTCTGCATTTTCTTTTCCAGTTCTTTCATTGTCCCTTCCTCCTTTCCTTGATATATTATGATAGGCGTTTGCGAAACGCCAAAAGCCGCATAAATACGCAATGTCATTAACTTTAGCAAAGAGCAGAAATCGTAAGCATTTATAAAACTATGATTCCTGCTTTTTGTTTGTATATGGGCATACTTATCCCCTTCTCTTTGTACTCGCATTTTTTAGCTCAGTACGCTCTTTTATGGGTATTTGAATATTTTCCTGCTAATTGCCCTTTCGTTCTGGTATAATGCCGATCAGGACGAATGGGAACAAGATTTTTACTGATATCTTCATATATTTGCTGAAATAACATATTTTTCTTTTGACCATCCGTTTCAAGAAGTATATAAATCAGATCATTTTTTAAGATTCCAATACTAACAGTCTGATTGATCATCATTTTATGTTTTCTGTTCGCTTCTTTCTGATCCAGTTCACGCTCTGCATCTAATATGATATCTTCAGCTAAATTGCTCAGATATATAGTGCTGTATATATCTTGTAATAACAGAATAGGTTTTGTACCTGTAAAATTCTCTAACTGCAACCGACTCTTTAGCGTTTCATACGCAGTCTCTATCCCCCATATGCCGATATTTTAGAAATGCCGACTTTTGACTTTCTGAAATATTAGATTTATAGGACTTTATAAATATATCGGCATTTCTTACTATAGAGATGTAACCAGTTATCACTGTAGCTAGTCCATCTGCATTCACATCTTTTCAGAAGAACGAGGGCAATGCACCTGTATCAGGCAGGATTGCCACTTCCTACTATATCTGAATGGCTTGGTCATTCGAACATAGAAATGTCTCGTTTCTATGTAAAGGTTACTGAAGCAATGAAGAAGGAAGCACCACATAAGCTTAGCGATAGTGATAGTTCCGTCTTTAAGGATTATGTGGTGTTCAAGTATGCCAATGACGAAGATATTATCAAACGGCTTTGTGGATTGAAATAAATGCCGATAGTTTATTACCGTGCCTGACATCGGGTCAGGCATGGGATCTTATAGAAAATTTATCGGCATTTCTAAAATATCGGCATATGGCCGGTTATGCCGATATCGGCATAACGCTCCACCTCATATGATATAATTCTTTTATTTCTTCTGTATGAAATTCAGTTTGTGAAAGATTTGTAGCCAAAACTTCTAAACTTCCGTTTTCTAATAGGATTTTTACCATACGCAATGAAATTTCACCTAATTCTTTCATACGTTCTCCATCTGGCGTTCCCTCGTAATGTCTGATTCTTGACTTATCAAGTCTTATTTTAACTAGCTGATCATTTTCTGTTAAACTGTTTTGCTCTTTTTTGTAATCACTGCTTTTTAAACGTACGATAAATTTAATATCCTTATCCATCATATGTATAAACGCTGGCGTAGAAGGATAGCCTCTGTCCATGATAATAATATAGGGAATACTGCCTATTGTTTCCGGTATTCGCTCCACTTGTTTTTCTGCCAGGCGCATTTCATTAAATTTCACCTTATTACAGTCACTTTCCAGTATCATACGATTCATTACATCATAAATACAGCCTAATCCTATTTGAGCTTGGGGCTTTGTGTTTTTCCGGCTTGCAGAACCATAGAGTTTCAGTGTTTCAGCAGTGGTAGGAATATTAATATCTGAGCCGTCAGCGGCTAATATTAAATGATCTTTGTAAGTTAAAAAGGTGGAATCTGCATAAAAGTTACGGTTATGATATTTATATAATTCTAAAAAAGCATCTGGATTAAGTTTCATGCGCTGTTTCAGATATCCTGGTTTTGAAATAGACACACCAGGATGAGCAAGTTTCATATAATTTCTCAGTTCCAATGCCAACGTCAACCCCTTTCTGTTTATCATCGTGAAAAGAAGATCCTGAAGAGGCATTTTTCGAATTCTGGTAAAATAATTTTTATTACCTGATCGGCAAAATGCCTTAAATTCATCAGAAGTCATTTTTTCTATATCCATGAATATACGTTTCTGAGAATGCTTCATGCATAATCACATCCTTTTTTTGAGCAGGTTCATGGCTTCTTTTTACAATATAAGCATATCAAAAAAAGCAGAAGATATCTAATCCATTTCGGAATAAATATCTTCTGCTTTTAAGTTAATGACATTGCATAAATACGGCATTTTTTCTTGTTAAAAATAAAATATCTCCTCAAGGTTTATGGTAAAATAGAGTTGTCGAGAAACTATCAACCAATCCACCTAAAGGAGATATACCTACATGATAACATATAAGCAACTCACTTTGGCAGAAATTTTTGAAGATTGCCAAAATAAATTCGACAACGACAAATACCAGTTCTTTTCGCTTTTTGATGAAGCCATTAACCTTGATGAAATTGTTCCTGTTTCTTTTATTTCTCATTTTTACGCCAGTACCGGAAGACTCCGCAAACATCAGCTTTATCCAATGCTTAAGGCACTTCTTATCCAGCGTATTTTCTCAATCCCGACGGACACACTCCTGATCGTATTTCTGAAATATTCCCAGGAACTGCGTGATTTCTGCAGTTTTGATGTTGTTCCGGATGGTTCCAAATTTACACGTTTCAAACAGGATTTTTTATCGGACTTACAATCTATGTTCGATCATCTTGTTGATCTGACCGAACCGATCTGCCAAAATCTTGATCCTGCCCTTGCTTCCATGACAATCTTCGATACCTCTGGCATTGAAGCATGGGTTACAGAAAATAACCCCAAATATGCCAACCGTATTATCAAGCAGCTAAAGGCTTTCAAAAAATCCCATAACCTTGATGATTCCTATGATCCTTATAAAGCTGCTTATGGCTCTATGCCAACTCATGCGGCTTCCAATCAGGCAATCCAGCAGATGTACATCAATGGACATTTCTGTTACGCCTATAAATTTGGCATTATTACGAACGGGCTTGGTATTGTTCGTGACATCACTTTCTACAACAAGGACTTTCTAAAAAAACATCCTGATATCGTTGTAGGGAAGAAATCAGATTCACCGGATGAGGATAAATCCCTTGCCGATTCGAAAGCACTTCTTCCAGTTTTAATTGACTTTTTCCAGAAACATCCTTTAATAAATTCAAAGACGTTTCTTGGAGATGCTGCGTTTGATGCCATTAACATTTACAAATCCCTCTTTGAAGAAATTGGCTTTCAAAAAGCATTTATCCCTTTAAAAACAAAGCTTTCTGTGGAAGGAACTGACTATACTGTCAATGAAAACGGTATTCCCTGCTGTCCTCACGATCCATCACTTCCGATGCGGCGTGAGGGAAGCAGATCCCATTTGCGGAGCAAACTTCCTACCATGAAGTTTGTATGTCCAAAAATGAAATGGGAATACAATCCTGCCGACAAGTCAAAACGTCGCGTATGTCATTGTGACAATCCATGTACATCTTCTTCCTGCGGACGAATGGTCTACATTTATCCTGAAAAGAACCTTCGTGCCTATCCTGGTGTAGAACGCGGCTCACAGGAATGGGAGGATACTTACAAGATCCGTGTAAATGTTGAAAAGTCAATCAACCATTTCAAAGATAGTTTCTGCATTGCGGATCGTAAGACCCAGAATGAGAAAACGCTTCATGCTGATTTACTTCTTGCTGGAATTACCCAGCTTGTTACTGTGCTTGTCGCTGATAAGATCCATCAGTATCAATACATTCGGAGTTTGAAGCCTTTGATTGCCTGATTATTAATATGCATATAATCTTTTCTTCGCAGTTTATCTGGGAAGTCTTTTAGTTATGTCTAAATTTAGAAGCACCTATTTTTCATCTTAAGAATCCTGCGTTGCAGGATTCTTACCGCTTTTTAATCAGGATTGCGAACATGTTTCGCAATTACCTAATATATTATGATTTTAATGTGTGACGCCACCAAAAATCATCTTATTTAGTAAATACCTACTTCCTTACCAAATTTGTAAATGTACTTACTTACTGTCTTTATTGCATTTTGGACTGACTGATTTCCGGCTGAGCTATAGGTATCTTTATTCTGTGCCAGTCCAGCCAATGCTTTAGCATCTTTTGCAGAACGATAAAGTATATCTCCTACTGCTGCATTCTCAGCACTACTATAAACATTTGTGCCAAAACTATTCCCTGCTATGGTATATTCTGTACGGTGTTTGTCCACATACTTTTCAAAATCTGAGTGATTACTATTTACTGCTGTCAGATTGGAAGCATGATGTGGCTCATTCAAATCTGATACGTAATGTGTTCCCTTTCCTAAGTATTCCATAGCCTTATCTGTATATCCATCTTTATATGCTGCAACTGCACTTTGATAATATATTTCTGCTCTGGTTCGTGCTGTAGGATTTTTCTGTCCCATCCAGTTTTTTCCGGTATCCGGATCATAGAAATGTCCTGCAAACGTTCCATAATCGGTTTCGTTTCCCACTACATCTGGCCAGTCTGTATATTCACATATCATAGCAGCCTTTGTATTTAATATGCTGGCGCCTTTATCATTATTTAAAATCTTCAAGGCATTCGATACGATATACTGGTGCGTATGATCCACCCCGCCGCTGCTAAAGCGCTCATCCGGATTTTCTATATGCTCAATAGGTGCGCCTGGTCCGTAAATTTCATCTGAACCATTCGAAATATCAAGAACCTGTTGCGGTAAATTCTGGAATTCCGCTGCCGATACCGTCCATGTTGGCGATGCAGAAACACCTACCAAAACCATTGCCAAAAGTGCCCCTAGTTTTCTACATTTCATATCTAGTACCTCCCGTTTTTTCTTATCAGTATATCCGTAGATTCTTACCAAATTATTACAATTAGTGCATTATAAAAAATATTTTATCTGAAAAAAATCATTATTTACTTTTGCATTTTTTACAATTATAATACATCTTGAAAACCGTAAAGGCTCTTTATGGTATAGAAAAACTTAGAAATTTAGAACAAAAGGAGTGAGAAACTATGCACCGTATCTTAATTATTGAAGATGATTTCTCCTTAAATAATACCCTGGCTTATAACTTGCGGACAGCCGGTTATACTGTTGACTCTGCATATAATGCAAAAGAAGCCTTTGAATATTTAAAACAGTATCATTACATTCTTCTGATTTTGGATATTAACCTTCCTGACGGAAATGGCTTTGAATTATATTCAGAATTGAAAGAAAAATCAAATGCCAGTATTATCTTTTTAACCGCAAATGATTTAGAAAATGATATAGTGAAAGGATTTGACCTGGGTGCTGATGACTATATTACAAAACCTTTTTCACCTGTCGTCTTACAAAAGAAAATAGCTGTTTTAACAAAATACATCACAGAAAAGCAAAAGGAAACTGTATATGAAGACGGTAATCTTTGCATCAATTTCTCGCAAATGACTGCGACACTGGACAAAGTTCCCCTGGAATTATCCCCTTTGGAGTACCGTATTCTGCAATATTTTATTGTGAATAAAAAGCATATTTTAAAGCGGGATCAGCTTCTTGAGCATCTCTGGGATTTCTCCGAAAACTTTGTAGGTGATACTTCCCTAAATACTGCTATTAGCAGACTCCGAAAGAAAATCGAAGCCAGCGGGCATCGTTATATAAAAACAATCTATGGAACTGGATATATGTGGATAGGTGATTGATATGAAAAAAACATTTTCTTTAAAAAAAATATATATTATAGTTTCCCTGCTATTTCTATTGATATTTTCAGGAACCTGTATCATATTGCGTACACTTACATCAGATCCTAAAGTATTTTTACTTTTTACCGTTTTCACTTTCCTTCTGCTTATCTGTGTATTTATTCTCTTTTGTACAATTTTCCACAAGCTCACCTTGTTTACTCGTGAACTTCATAAAACATTGGACAGTATGATTGAAGGAACCTATTTTTCCCCTGATGAAAAGTATGACGAAACTTTACTATCACAGATCAACCATTATTTAGGAAGATTGTACAGTATATTGGAAAACACAAAAAACTCTGTAAATGCCGAAAAGGTACAGCTCCAGCAGCTAATTTCTGATATTTCTCATCAGTTAAAAACCCCCATGACTACGCTGCGCCTGACAGAGTCCGCTATGGAAAAAGCCATTACAAAACCGCAGGAACTAAAGACCTTATTTCACACAAATACCGCACATCTGAACAAGCTGGAATTTTTAATCTCTTCCTTTGTAAAAATATCCCGTTTGGAAACAGGTGTGATAAAACTATCCCCAAGTTATCAAACGATTGGTGACACCATTCTCATGGCTCTGGAAAATATCGTCTTAGCGGCTGATCAGAAGAACATTCAAATAACTTTTAATTATTCAGAAGACTTTAAGGCGTATCATGATCCCAAATGGACTTCCGAAGCGCTGTATAATATCCTGGATAATGCTGTAAAATACACGAATGAAAACGGACATATTTCCATAGAACTTTTTACCCTGGAAAACTATACCAAAATAGCAATCACTGATTCCGGTATCGGCATCAAAGAATCGGAAATCCCAAAACTTTTCCAACGCTTCTACCGCTCTCCTTCTGTCAAAAACTTTCCGGGAGTTGGTGTTGGGCTTCATCTGGCGCAAGACATTATCAGCCGACAATATGGTTTTATCCATGTTTTTTCTACACTTCATGTGGGCAGTACCTTTGAAGTATGGCTGATTAATTCAGACTCTCCTAAATAAAAAAAATGCCGCTACAGGTTTTACTATCACACACCTGTAACGGCGTTTTTTGTTATTTTATTCCGCTTTTTCTTCATTACCGGATTTTAAATATGTCATGACCTCTTCCACCGTTTTTCCGGAAGCAATCAATGCACTAAATATCTCATCCTTCTGTTTATCTTCAATCTTTTTCCTAAGTTCTTTTGCTTTCAAACGCAGTTCTTTTAATTCTGCCTCTGTTGTTTTAATCTCCTGTTCTGTCTTCATAAGCATTTCTTCAAGAGAAAGATTTTCTACTTTTTTACGTCTTGGCATACTGTTTCCTCCCATGCTGATATTTTCTTCATTCTACCATTATTGTTCCAAAAATACCAGTCTTTTTATGAATAGCTCCTATCTCCCTCTTCGCTGCTGTTTCTGGCTTTTGGCATATTCCATCTTTTTATTGTATTCGTCCATGATTGCACTTTCCAGATCTGCCTTAAATTCTGCATTAACTGCATGGGCAATGTCCTCCCGTTCTCCTTTTGCAGAATTTTTCTGGGGCATACCTACAAAGGTTTTTCCGTTCCATGCCTGGATCACATGAAGCTGCTGGATTGCCAATACGTCCTGCAGACGAATGGCAACATCTGCCTTAAATGTATCGCTTCCCTGTACCGGATTTACACTCAGATTGCAATACAGTTCTTCCTCTCCCCAACTGCCCTTACAGTCTGTTTTAGTTTCTGTCATATTCTCATAGGCTGCCCTTACAGTATCCAACACTTCCTTTTGAAATTCCTTATCCGTAAACCGGAAAAAAGGAACATACTCCCCTGTTTCGTAATCTCTGTAACGGGGCATATCGAGGTACAGATTTCCTTTCGAGGACTCTTTAATTGCAAGACATTTCACACAGAAGGCCTCATCAAAGGTAATGGTAGCAAATCCTTTCAGATTATTGATCTTTCCTTCTTCCTGTTTCAATTCCGGTTTATATACTCTGATATTATATTTCATATTGTGATCTCCTTTTCTACTCTACTTTTCGTTACCGAACCGCTGTCTGGCATGGAAGATTTTTGGTTTCCTCCTGCACTTCCACACACTCCTCCTGGTCCTTGATTTCCAGTTCTGCATCAATCTCCATCTGCCTGGTAATGTTTTCTTTTAAAAGCTCCTCATACGGGAAGGGCTTTTCATATTCCTGCTTTGCATTTTTTATCTCATTTTCACAGGTCTGAATTTCTTTTTGAATATCTTCTACTGCTTTATCAAGGACATTCAAGCGGTTTTCCATACGGACCATATTGCCGGAGTCACTGCTTTTTAACTCCACACTATATTCCTTCTCTCCCTGAAGGAACAATACCGGCCCCATCATATCCTTTTGGACAAATACCTGAAATCCCTTATACATACCGACTTCGTGCCTGGTAAAAGCTGTCACACCTTCTATAATCCCACGCAGGACTTCCCCTGCTTCTTTATGCTTCTCATAGACTTTTCCCTGCAGAGTGATTGCAAACTCCGGCTGTACTTCCATAGCCTGGTTCCTACGGTCCAAATCCTTTAGAAGCGATTGCAGTTCTTTCTCCAGACTTTGTATCCTTTTCGGGTACTGGAACGTAACCGCATCCTGCAAGGCAAACCGTTTCCCTTCATGTGCAGTTTTCAGGATTCTCAGACGTGCCACTTCATTATCTACTTGTATTTTTTCCATAATCAGGGGATTTTCGGAAGCTACCGCTTTAATCTCTGCAAAGTTTAATACGGTTTCATCTATATCCTCACAGATCCTTGCCAGTTCCCGGCTGGTAAATACCTGGCTGATAAACCGCTGTTTTGTTTCTACAATGCCCCATAAATAAGCATCAAAAGAACCCTTTGTTACATAGCGGTAAATATTGACTTCCTCATTTTCATTCCCCTGGCGGATAATACGCCCTTCCCGCTGTTCAATATCAGAGGGTTTCCAGGGGCAGTCGATATGATGTGCCGCCACCATTCTGGTCTGGATATTGGTTCCTACTCCCAGTTTTTCGGTACTTCCTATAATAATCCGTTTCCTTCCGGCTCTGACATCGGAAAACATACGGTCCCTCTGTTCATCTGTTTTTGCATCATGGATAAAGCAGATTTCTTCCTCTGGAACACCTCTGGTAATCAGTTCCTGTTTTAAATAATCATAGACAGTAAACGCTTTTCCCGGTCCGGGTGTCCCAATATCCGAAAAAACAATCTGGGTTCCTTTCTGTTCCTGGGACTGTACATATTCCTGGTAAATGTTTTCTACTGCTTTATTCAGTTTGGAATCCGAATCTACCGGAGCATAACTGTCCAAAAGCCGGGGATCTGTACCCAAAAGTCTTGCTTCCCCGGTAATGCGGAGCATATTGTCGTCCTTTGGATCTACCACACCTCTATGGATTGCTTCTGCCCTTTCCACCATTTCCTGCATACGTTCTTTGACATAATCAGAGGCTTCCGATACTACAACCTTATATTTTCCGTCCTTTAATTCTGGCCGCTTAATATCCAGCATATCAGGCAGAATGATGTCTGCCACTTCTTTAAACAGGTGTATCAGTTCCGGCAGATTGATAAACTTATTAAACCTGGTCCGCATCCGGTAACCGGTACCTTCCGGTGCCAGTTCCAGGGAGCTGGTAACTTCCCCAAACACAGAAGCCCATGCGTCAAAATGGTAAATCCCCTTTTCGTGAAGCCGCCTTTCCTGTAGATATAACTGCATCACATAAAGTTCCACCATTGAGTTTGACAGAGGGGTTCCTGTTGCCATAATGACGCCCCTTCCTTGATTTTTTTCGTTAATATACTGGATTTTCATACGCATATCCATAGCCCTCTGGGAACCTCTGGAACCCAGTCCCGCAACATTGTTCATTTTTGTAAAAACTTCCAAATTTTTGAACAGGTGCGCTTCGTCTACAAATAAGGCATCTACGCCTGTTTCTTCAAAGTACATCACATCATCTTTGATTTCTTCATTGTTCAGTTCTTCGATTTTCTCTAGCAGTTTTTTCTTTCTGCTTTCCATCTGTTTTATGGACCAGTTCTTTCCATCTTCTTCCCTTGCTTGGTTAATGGCTTCTACCAGTTGCTCTGCCTGCTCTTCTATCATGACTCTTTGCCGGTCAGGGGAAATAGCAATTCTCTGGAATTGAGTATGACCGATAATAATACAGTCATAATCCCCTGTTGCCATTCTGGCAATCATGCGCCTGCGGTTTTCCTTCTGAAAATCTTCTTTTCTGGTAATCAGGATTTTCGCATCTGGATAAGCCCGCAAAAATTCTGCTCCCATCTGGAAGGTCAGGTGGTTCGGAACGGTAAGAAGGGGTTTCGTTGCCAGCCCCAGCCTCCTCATCTCCATACAGATACAGATCATTTCCAGAGATTTACCGGCGCCTACTGTATGGGCAAGCAGGGTATTTCCTCCACACAGCAATGCCCTTGCTACAGCATTTTTTTGATAAGGACGCAGCTTTAACAGGGGGTTCAGTCCCGGCAGTTTTAAATAAGAGCCATCATAGCTTCGTTGTCTGTCGCAGTTAAAGGTTTCATTATAAAAATCCACATATTTTTTTCTGCGCTTTGGTTCCTTAAAAATCCAGTCCCGGAAGGCTTCTTTTATCTGCTCCGCCTTATCCCTGGCAAGCATGGTTTCCTTCCGATTAATCACATAACGTACTTTTTCCCCTTCCTGCACCCGGTCCCTTATGGTCACAATCCGGCTGTTTAACAGTTCCTCTATAATGCTGATTGCATCCATAAATCTTGTGCCATAGGTTTGTCTAGTCCGAATGGTTCCTCCAAAAAAGTTTCCCCTGTCAATATGGTAAGACATATCTGCATCTAAGCGCTCAATCTTGAGGGCATGGCCACTATGAGCGCAATAGTTTCTCTGGTTGTTCTCCGGGATTTCCAAAAGCTCATAGATAAACTGTTCGTAATCCTCATTTTCAATCCAGGTTGTTCCCAGTTTTACACTGATCTCAGGCGCTGTCAGTTCTTTTGGCTGTACCTTTTCCAGTGCTTCCACGTTGTCCACAAACAAGGAATTGTTCTGTGCATAGATCCTGGCAGTACGGAGCTTCTGCCGCACATTTCCGCTTAAATACTCATCTGCGGTTTCCCACCCTGCATTGGGATCTTCTTCCTTTGCCAGTACCGGGTTCTGGTAGATTAACCCTTTTAATTCCCGGAGCATTTCTTTCCTGTTTCCCGGATAAAGGGAGAGCATATAGGGAATATCCACCCGGTTATATTCTGACAGACTGATATGCAGTGCTTCCTGGGCATTCTCCACTTTATCTATCACATCTCTGGGGCGTATGGTCCTTTTGTAAAAAATATCGGCTTTGGTTACATTTTTGTCCTCATCAACTACTTCCAGGGAAGAAAGCAGGGGATAATCATTGTCCTGCCGGAACGCCATTTTATTTGTCCGGTCACAAAAATATCCATGCGTTTTCACAAAGGAATCATATAAACGGTTTAACTGTTCCTGTGCCTTTTTCAGTTCCTGGTCGGAACAATTTTCCTGCTGTATCTGTAAAATTTCACGCACCAGAAGGCGGATTTTATGCATGGCACGTATCCGGCGCTTCACACTTTCCTTTGCCTGGCTCCGGTATAAAGACTCTCCTTCCCGGTAATATACTTCGTCCTGTATCACCGTAAATGTATAATTGGGTATCTTAGGAGAAGCGGCTAAGATGTCCTGCTCTTCCTCCTTTTTTTCTGCTATGCTTTCTTCATAACAGTTTTTAGGAAGTTCTCCAACTGCGTCCAAAATTCCTTTTTCCAGGTCAAAGTCTTCCGCTTCATTGACCAGGGCTGTATATTTGGAATCTTTCCCGAAAAACTGTTCAAACCAGACCATTTTCCCAAGCATCATTTCCGGGTGTTCCAGATAATACTCATTCACCGGCACCATGTCTTCCGTAAGCCCTGTATAAGTCCAGATCGGCTCCCCAATCGAAGGCTCTGCTTTTTTCTGAAAAAACAAAAGGTCACTGGTAACTGCGGTATTGGCGCTCTTTCCAAAAGAATCTGCCGGAAGCCGGACTGCCCCTAAAAGGTCTGCCTGTTCTGCCAGATTTTTTCTCACAGTGCTGTCATTTTTATCCAACGTCCCTTTTGAAGTTACCACTGCCAAAATGCCTCCTGGCCGAAGGAGATCCATGCTTTTCCGGATAAAATAATCATGGACTTTCAGCTTCATCTTTTTATATCGGGGATCATACAAGCGGAAATCACCAAAAGGCACATTTCCCACAATCACATCAAAGCTGTTATCCTCAAATTCTGTTTTTTCAAATCCTTTAATCTGGATACTGGCTGAAGGGTGGAGCTTTTGTGCAATCCTTCCGCTTATGGCATCAATCTCCACGCCATAAAGCTGGGATTTTTGCATATTTTCTGGAAGACCATGAAAAAAGTTTCCAATCCCCATAGCCGGTTCCAGAATTTTTCCTTTCTGGAATCCAAACTGCTCCAGAGCTTTATAAACACCCCGCACGACTTCCGGCGGCGTATAAAAAGAACTGTTGACAGTGGCTCTTGCCTGGGCGTATTCCTCTGCGGTCAACAGTTCCTTCAATTCCTGATATTCTTTTTTCCACTCCGGGCGTTTACTGTTAAAAGCATTTGGCAGCCCGCCCCACCCTACATACCCCGCAAGAATTTCCTGTTCTTCTTTTGTAGCATTTCTCTCTTCCTGCTCCAGTGTTTTTAAGATACGGATCGCCCGGATATTTTTCTGATACCGGCTTTTATCTCCACCGGTAAACTGCAGCCACCCTTCTGGGTAATAATAATCTCCGCCTTCTACCTTACCTTCCGTCTGGACAGAGGTTCTTCCTTCCTGCCAAAGCTCTTCCTTTTTAAGAATTTCGCTATATTCTTCCCATAATGCCGGAAACCAGGGAAGCAGACGATACATATTCTCCTGCTGCTCTAAGGTTTCTGCATCTTCGGTGTAAGCAATCTGATCCTCCTCTGCCAGATGTGCAGTAAGCCCGCCAAACTGATCCCAGGAAAGTTCCTGCAGAAAATCCTGACTTTCCGGCAAGGTGATCTTAATCCCATTTTCCTGAATACAAAGCTCATAATTTCCATGTTCTGTCCGCACCAGATAATAAGGCTGGCCTTCCGGTACTTCCCGAAGCACAAGCGTCTTCAAAAAATGGTCTTTTTCTTCCGGTAGCTGATTGGTCGTATAGACCAGACAGAGCATTTTCTTTAAAATATCCGCCTGGATATTCTGTTTATAAAAGGCTATGCCAATCTCTTCTAATGGGATTGGTTCCTTTTCCTCAATCACTTCCTGCACTTTCTCTGGCTGTAAGGTTTCTTCCTGTATATCTTCTCCATTTTCTAAGGCTTCCTCCGATACAGATAACAAAGGAAGATAGGTCCCTTTTTCAATCCGTTTTGCAATTTCCAAAGAAACTTCGTCCCAGTACCAGAACGCCTCCTTCATGGAAGTTCCCTCACTCCAAAGAATATAAAAACCACTGGAACCGCTTTCTGCGGTCAGGATACCGTCTTTTGTATGGGCTTCTCTTTTTACATCTCCATACAATTCATAAAGATAGGCTTCCCGGTCTGTTTCCTCTGGATTGTTCCGGTAAAACTCATAAATTTTATATGGTATCTCCTGCCCTGTCATTTCCAGAAGGATTTTCTCTTTCTGCCAGTTTTCCGGCTGTGCAGGTTCTATCTCCCCAGACAGAAAAGGAACCGCCGAAGCAGTTCCTTTCTCTGTATCCTCTTCTGTTTTTTCCTGTTTTATCCGATCCTGGGGTGAATGATCTCCTCCATAACCTGTTTCTGCGCTTCCATGTCCGCCTGTATCCGAAGGTTGGTCATTTCCAACGTATTGTAAGGGTCGGTCCTGTCCTCTCTGGTCCAGGTCTTCAGAAGACTTTCTGCCAGTTTCTCGTGGTATTCCTCCGCTTCTGTCTGGATTTTCATAAGCCGCTCCATCAGTTTCCCGGACAGGAGCATCATTTCGTATTGTGCCTGGTCCGTTCTCTTCATTTCCTGTGCTGCGATCCTGCCGTAACGGTTCAGGGACGCCAGTATCTTCTCCTCGCTCATCACGCCCTCTAAGACTGGTATCTGTACGCCATTCATTTCCCTGTACTGAATTCCTGCGATCCCTTCCATAATACTGCCTCCTTTCAAGGTCTATGTTCTTCATGGTCCTTGCAATCTGTAACACAATCCGCCCAGATAAATGGGATACTAACCGTCCTGTCCGGTACAGAACCTCCTCATTCTCTGAAAAACCGCAGATAAAAGAAAAATCCAGGGTGTCATCTCGGATACCGCAGCGGCTTTCCACCGCATAACAGACACTGTTTACAAGAAACTCTGTAATCTGGTTTTCTTTTACCTCCTGTCCCTCTCCGGTAAGGACAGCCAGCTTCTGCAAGGATTTTAAAATTTCATCTTCCTCTTCTATCATAAACCAAACATTTGTTCTTGTAAAGGCGTCTAAAGAAGTTTTAAACTTTTTTTCCTGTTCGTAGATTTCCGGGAACAGCTCCCTTGCCAGCAGTCTGCGGTTTGTCCCATTCACCTGCCAGTTCCAGGGCCGGATTCCCTGTCCCTTTACATCTTGAATATCATAAACATGGGTAACTCCTTCCCCGAAAATTTTGGAAGGAAATACTGCAATTCCTTTACTTCCTCTGGCAACCGGCAAATCCATTTCCAGCCAGGCATCATATCCTGCAAGAACGGACGCATCTGGGCGCTGGGCATATACCATACAGGTATTTAAGAAGTCCAACTGATACAAGCGCCCCATGCAGGAAAGGAAATTTTTCCAGGAATCCTCCGACTCTGAAATCCAGTGTATGGTTTCCTCATACAGTTCCCGTACTTTTGTGATATGCTTCATCTGCTGTTCCTTCTTTCTTTTACAGGTACCAGTTCTTTTGCAGAAATATCACGATAGGAAAAATCATCTGCCCCCAGCACGATTTTTTCTGCATAATAATCTGCTTCTGCTTTTGCAGTTGCCTCCAGTTCATTCCTGCCCCGGTATCTTACTTTTTTCTCCAGGACTTCTGTTATGGTCACTTCATATTCTTTTTCGTCCATGCTTCTCCTTTCTTACTGCAAGCAGCTGGGTCTTCCATACAGCCCAATGTTCGACGGATTGAACGGGTCATTCACTACTCCACGTCTGCTGTTGGCTGCATGTACCATTCTGCCATTACCAACATAAATTGCCACATGGGAAATATTGCGGAACTGCCCATTCTGCTCATAAGAATAAAAAATCAGATCTCCCGGCTCCAGTTCGCCTTCTGTAACTTCCAACCCATGTGTTACCATAAATTCTCCCTGGGTAGAGGCAATCGCCGGAAGGGAAATGCCTACCTCCTGATACAACCGCTGTACCAGGGAACTGCAATCATAATATCCTTCCTCATACCGGTGTTCCTGACTGTATTTGCAGCCTACCTTCGTCAGTGCCAGATTTGCAACGTCACTTCCTACGCCAAAGGAAGGGATCTCATTTCGGAATTCCTCACTCATGACTTCCCTTAAAAGTTCTTCTTCTTTTTCGGTCAGCTTTCCAAGTGCAATATAGTCCTCATAATTCAGGTTCTTGACGTAGCAGCCCTTTTTTGTTACCGTAATCTCATTTTCGTCCCCATCTGCCAGAAACGCTTCAAAAGTCTGATGTCCCCAGGCAGACGCAGTTGCATGGTCCGCACAGAAAACATCAAATTGTACCCCATACCGGTCAAATGCTCCGGTATCTTCTACGGTATATTCAATCCCGTTCATAATGATCCTGGTTCCCATAGGGACAAAGGGGTTTTGTGCATCTACTGCAATGGTATGGTCCGGTTTTGGCATGACACCGGAGGCTGTAGGTCCTCCTGCCCACTGTCCACAACAGATACTGCACTGGCAATAGCCGCTGGTTACAACATTTCCCAGGCTTTCTCCTGCCTTTATGGTGGTGGTTATGGTCGTGTTTTCAAAACTGTTCATTTCATCAAAGATTTCCTTCAGCTTGTCCTTATGACGCTGATCCATATCCACACCCATATCCCCGGTTCCATACTTCACCATATAGACCATTAAAGTATCATAATAATTACTCACATAATTCCCGTTTTTCTCATGGAGATAGGTGACTGCCCCATCTTCCCCATTTTGTCCAAGTTTTGTATTAAAGTCCATGTAGTAACCGCTTAAAACTTCCCGGACGGTAGGGTTCTCCTCAGACGGATTTGGCATGAACGCACCAAGTGGCGAACAGTATAAGAGGAAAAAAATAATCACCACAGGGATTGCCACCACGAGCAGAATACTGAACAGCGGAGCCAAAAGCGCCCCGGCAAACTGGATCACCTTCAGCATAAACACAGAGGCTTTCATCTTTACAATATCTTTTGCCACCTGTGCTAAACTGTCCTGCTGCCCATTTCCGGTGAGCTTATTGATCATATACTGGATTTTCCTCTGCCGGACTGCCTGCTTTTTCTGTTTTTCCATCTGTTTCTTTTTCACTGCTTTTGTTTCTTTGTAAAACTGCTTATTGGTGATCTTCCCATCTGCCTGTTTTACCTTTAATTCCTGCTCTGCCTTTCTATAGCTCCGATCCTTCCACAGCTTTTCTGCTGGTTTTGCTGCTGTTCCCATGACATAAAGGGAATCATTGACTTCTTCCCCGCCCTCTAACTGGGTCAGTATAGCAGCCTCTCCCCGACGTACACCCTTTATGGCAGTCTGCTTCGCCAGGGAAGATTTTTTTGTTTCCGCCAGCTTTGCAGCCTGTTCCCTCCGATACTGTTCCTTCGCCCGGAAACCAGCAGAGGGCTGACTGTTTGGTGCTGCCCCCTGTTTCATCTGATCCGGCTGTAAGGTTCCCGGTACAGATACGGTGCTTTTGGCCTTTCCATTTTGTTTTCTATCTTCTGCTGCTCCCCGGATTGCTGCCTCTTTCCCGGCTTGCTTTTTCTTTTCCTTTTGTTTTTCAAACAGCGCTTCTCTGCCCTGCTCCGGCTGTTTCCCTTTTTCTGCCCCTTCTTTTTTCTTTCTCTGCCCTAAAAGATCGGCCACCGGCTTAGAAGTAAAGGCAGCTTTCTTTTCCTTTGCAGATAAAATAGGATTTTTCTTATGCACCGTCACCTGGGCTTCTTTTTTTAATTTCAGTTCCGGCTCTTTTTCTTTTTTTACCTTAATCTCCAAAGCAGTCCCCCTCTCCGGGGTTTAATTCTTCTGCCTGATACCAGAGTGCCTGAAACAGATACCCCTGTTCCTTTTCTCTGGGTGGTGGTCCATATTCCTTTTCCAGTTCCTGAAAGGCTTCCGTAAGGTTTCTGGGAAATTCCTGGTAATCATCTTCCGTCAGGATATACTTTTCGCTGAACAGTACCTGCTCCAATTCTCCCGCCTCTACTAAATGGTCAATGTCTTCCGGGGAAAGTGGCAGTCCCAGTCTGTCATAAGTCTTTTCTTTCAGGTAGGAAAACTGATAAAGTTCCGTCTGCTGCGGTAAAATCTTCTCCTTACCGCCATCAAAGAGCAAAAAAATAGCTTCCGCTTTTAAGAAAACGGAAACCTCAGCCTGCTCACCATATTTTAGTGCCTGCTCCTTAGAAGAAAACTCCAGCCAGTCCGGAATACGGATTTCCAGCATCCAGGCTTCATACTGCAGTCCAAAAGATAATTGATATTTTGCGATAATTCCTCCTCCCTTCCACTACAAATAGTCATAATAAATCTCATTGGTATCTTTATGAAAGGACAATTCATATTGTCCGGGGATACCAGGATCTTCCATCCACCAACGGAAAAAAGCATCTACATCTGACCATAAGCGGGACTTGCACTGCCTTCCTGCAGCTTTCCTTAACTCCAGCATTTTAGCAAAAGCCCGCCTGTAAGCCCTCTCATAGGTCGGGAAAATGCGGAACTCCCGGTATCTTTGTTTTCCTGCCATAGGACAGCCTACACAGCCAACCCGGTGAAATCCCATTTCGTAAAGAGGGTTCATGGGTATTTTCTCTGCCTGGATATACTCCCAGACCTGCTGGTCACTCCAGTCAACAATGGGTTTGCATACGTGTTTGCCCCTTGACAGGCATGATTCAAAGAGCCGCCTGGTATCATCATTATCATTATTTAAAATAATGGCACGTTTTTTTTCCATTTGGGACAAAGTTTTCATAAATCCCCCCTGTTTTTCCTCCGCTTTCGGCTTTCTGCCCACCGGACACCTGTGGTGATAAAACGCCCAGCCCCACCATTTTCTTTTAGAACCTCACAACAATACCGGATAGTCCTGGTAGGAGGGATCATTTTCATGGGGATCAGGCTCCACATAGTTATCCGCTGCCCTTTATAGTAAGGTGTATTGATACTACAAGTTATACCGGCCTGTTCTGCCTTCTGAAACTGTTCCCTCACATAATAAATAGTCTGTGGGCATCTGCAGTAGTCAGGTTGTGCATCAGTTCAAATGGCACGCCGGAACGCCGTACCAATTCCCTGCATACGGTGCTGTCTTTTCCTCCACTGTCCGTCACTACCAAAGGAAGCCCATAATGTTGCAGGGACATCTGGCTGGCAGTGCGGATACGTTCTATTGCTGTTTTTTCTAAATCCAATTTTTTTCAGGAGGGAAGATATCTTTTACATGGCCAAAACCCCGCCTCCTTTCCTAATTCTATCTGCCGCCCCTTTTTGGCGGCTCATATCCATTTGCTGCATACGCTTCTACGGTCATACCGTATGACTCTGCTTCCTGTCGTATTTCTTCCATAACCTGTTCCCTATATGATTTGTCCGGACAGGCAGTTGCAAAATCCCGGATATCCGGCATACAAGGCAGTTCCTTCCCTGTATTTAGTGCAATCCTGCTTTCCCGGACATAGGCAAGCATGGCTTCCTGATATGCCTTTCGTGATGCGTCCCCCTGTGTCAGTAAAGGGACTTTCTTTTCTATTTCCTGTTCTTCCAAAACCGCTGTTTCCAGTTTTTCCAGGTTGCAGAAATACTGAAGGGTAGGAAGCATCTCCTCCAGTACCCATTTCATTTCCCGCTGTTCATCTTCCCATTCTGCGTTTGTCTTTGCGGTCTGTTTCATAAGCTGCTGCCCTTCTTCTGTATGGAGATAATAATCTGCAAATGCTTTTACATGATCCAGCAGATTTCCTTCCCCGTCACCAAAGTCCTGCCGCCCAGTATAAGATATAATTTCACTTTCTGAGAGAAAACAGATTTCAAAATGTGTTTTATAATAACCTGCCATATCTTTCTCTTCCACTGCCTGCCGGTCCAGCTTTCCGAACAATTCTACCGCTTTATTTAATGGCATGGCTTCTTCTAATGGAATGTCCGGGTGTTCACTGATCCGCACATACACAAAAGGTTTCAAGTCCACAGGCGGAATGAGTTTTACCTGTTCCAGTGTTGTCTTTAGCTTGTCTGCCTGTTCTTTCAGCTCTGGTTTCTGCTCAAATATCTTACTTCCCAGCCACCTGCTGTATTCCTCTTTTCCATCTTGACATAAGGCTTTCCATATAATAGCTTCCTTATGTTCTGCTTCTTTTGGATAAAAGGTATGGTAAAAATCAGGGTCAAGATTTTGTTCCAGTTTTACCATTTCGTCTGCAAAAACAGTAGCCTCCAAGGTTTTCTCTGTTAAAAGCCCTTTGGTATCAATGACTTTTGTTTCCGGAAGATAAGCACTCAGTTCCCTGGCAGCTATAAAAACCTCTGGGTATTGGTTTTGATCATAGATATCCCTCAAAAGATCCACATCCAACTCTCCGTTATAAACCAGGGAAAATTCCAATGGAATACCATCTTCTTCCTCCACATGAAGCCCAATTCCTTTTCCTGCATTCAACCTTTCAGAAGGAATACTCTGATAGATCTTTACTGCCTCTTCTGCACTGTGGATATCCTCCCTGTATTCCCCATAACGACTAAATTCCATACATTCTGCTACATAATAAGTTACCAAACGTCCGGTGGCATTCTCTCCCATCTCACTTTTTTCCACGTAGCAATACCTCCTTTTTATGCACAAAAAAAGCACTACCGTTTTTAGCGATAATGCTCTTTGTGTTACTTCTTATTTTCTTTTTAAATTCTTTTTAAATGATACAGCCATGCTCAATCAGCTTCTGCTGTCTGGTCGTTAAAATAGAATATTCAAGGCTTTCCCTGTCTTGATGCAAGTAAAAACAAACAGGTTCCCTTAATTTGCTCTTTTTCGGAACAAGCTCAAAGGCAAATTGCCCACTGTCAAACCGGGCACCATCAAAGTATCCCTGAATAAACCGTTCTTCCGTATTCCCACTATGTAGCAATTCATCAATCATTACTACACCGATATAGTGTTTTTCCCTTAGCGAAGCCTCAATCTCTGCAAGGTAATCAAAAGGAGGCTCGCTAGTCTTCATAACCACAAGAATATTTTCTTTTTCTGCACTTATCACAATCATATCAAAGTTATTCATCTAACTTACTCCTTTCTCCTAATTTCTAAATCACTTCATAATATTCATCAATAATCGCCAATGCTCTTTTAATCAAATCATGAGCACCTTTTATATCCAGCATCTTTGTAGTATCAATTGGTGCTGTAGGGTCATCCCAATGTTCTATTGGATGGCGATTGCTGTTATAAAACGTATAAATATTTCCAATATACTTTACCTGCTCAGGCTTTGCATTTCCATATCTCTCTGGTTTCAGCTTATATTTTACACCTATTTTATCAAACATATCAAAATGATTTTCTTTGATGTACTGCGCATTTGGTATAATACCACATTCTATTAATGCTATTTTTAATTGTGCTTCTACAACACGAATTGCCGGCTGAGCCAAATATGTTCCATCAAACATATCATCTGTGACCTTTAAATTATACACAGCCTGATGAAGAGATCTTTCCATTTTCTTAGACGGTAGCTTATCATAAGCATTTGGCATATAAAACTGAAATTCAGAGCGAACCTCGTCTTTATCTATGTTAAGATTATATGTGTCATTAAAAATTTTAGGAATTTCTTCTACTTCTATTAATTCAGTAATATATCCAATAATAGTAGAAAATAACACTTCTGGTCTTCCTTGCATTACTACTTTATTATGCTTTTGATAATGTGTCACAACTACTCTATCTTTACTTTTGTTACATTTTAAAGAAACTGCTTTTCCATGAGCAATCTTTTTTTCATCTATAATTAGATTGTCTTTTCCAATTTCATCAACAGCAAGTGCTATAACTGTTGACAAATCTTCATCTGAAATTCCCTCAACTGTAAACCAAAAATCGCCTCTTTTAACTTTAGGAATCCCATTACCTTCTGTTAAAGCAGCTTTGGCTAATTTATCTGCTTCTTCATTATAATGATCTCCAGAATGAGCTTTTACCTTTTGATAAGAAATTTTTAGAATATCTGATTTACTCTTCATAAAATTTGCATATTTCTGAGTAAGTGTATTCTTTGCCTTCCATTCTCCTTGAGCCCACTTTTCAATTCCTTCATAATCATAACGAAGTTCTAAGTTATGATAACCATTCTTAATTGCCCATTGTACTGCATACATAGCACCAAGCATTTCACCAGCAACATTTCTAATTGCTAAAGAGTCCGGTTCATTTCCATTTCCTGATTCTCTAATAGTTTCTCCTCTTGGTGTAAGAATAATACACCCAAAAGCATATTTTCCTATTTTCTCATCAAAACTACCATCTACATATACAACTAACTGGTTTGTTGTGTTCTCTTCTATATCTACTTTTTTAATTTCTTGTATCCTATTCTCTAAATAGTTTTTCGCTTCCTCTTCTGTTTCAAAACCTTTATACTCTGCTCCCGGATATCCACTTACCGACTCTTTACACTCATTCCATGAATAAAACAAACCGGTTTGCTTACCCTTTTTTACAGCATAAACTTTTTTCTTTGCCATGTATACTCCTTCAAGATTTGGGATTATAGCATAATACAACCTGTTCGTCAAGAATTTTATGTTTACACTTTGACGATATTTGTCTATTTAGCTACTTTTATTTTCTGTTTCTTATTTTATTATACATGTTCTGTCAAAACCAGTCAATGTATTTCACTGTTGCAATAATTAATGTACCTTCTCTTTCTCACTCTTTACATAAGGAAGAGATTGCTCTGCTGCTACTTCTTCCATTTGAAAGTATTCTGGCAGTATGTTTTCTTCCCTGAAACTAAAATACCGGTTCTCAGCCACCACGATATGATCCAACACCTCAATCCCCATAAGATTGCCGGCTTCTGCCAATCGCTTTGTCACTTCTATATCATGCCTGCTTGGTTCTGGATCACCGGAAGGGTGGTTATGTGCCAAAATGATACTGCTGGCATTGGATAAAATCGCAGATTTGAATACTTCTCTTGGGTGAACCAGTACACTATTTAACGTTCCCATACCTACTACGTTGACATTAATAACCTGGTTTTTTGTCCGAAGGTTTAAAATACAGAACATTTCCCGGTCACAATCTTTTAAAAAATCCTGAAAGAGTTCTGCCACATCACAGGGATTTTTTAATTCTTTACTACTGTATAGAGGAGGTTCTTCCACCAGGCGTATACTTACCACATCTATTTTATGTGTCTTCTCCATGTTCTTCCTTTCCAAAACAAATCTCCAGCATAATTCCCTCCGGCAGATTTTTTAAAAGTCTTTCCAACTGTTCTAAATTCATTTCTATTTGATATGTTTCAGCCATTCTGCCACCTTTCCCATGATATACAAAAAGAGTGCCTGATAAAAGAACTGCACTCTTTTTGTCCTATCCTTTTTCTACTTTACCGACTTATAATTTTTGCTGTTGCCTAATTTTTTCTCGTCTGTCATACCTTTTCCTTTACAGATAAAAGAAAAAGTTCCTTTCAGATTACATTACTCCTGCTTTGTCTGCAACGCCTTTTCGTGAAGGTTGGTATTGAAAAGCGCATACAGCGGATTGGCTTCTTTTTCCATACGGTTATCAAATGGAATACAGGTATTTCCATACTTAATGATCCCCGTACCGGAAGGAGAATTATCTACATATTTTAATTGTGCTTCTGGAATTCCTGCTGCAGTGGATAATTCCTGACTGTCTACATTGGACTGCTTTAACAGGGCAATAAACTCACTGTTCCCCAGCATGGTCATGGCTGTATAGTTCTGCAGCATATCAACCAAATTTTGGGTGATTCCTGTGCATAGTCCCCCTTGCTTCCTCACTTTTTTCCAGAGGCTGAACAAAAATTTCGCACTATACTCCCGGTCAAGAACCGTATGGAACTCATCTATATAAAGCCAGGTTGCCCTTCCTTTCTTTGCGTTTTCTGCAATCCTGGCACTGATATTTTCCAGCATGACCAGAGTGGAAATGGCTCCCAGCTCTTTCCCCAGGTCCCTGGTACCATAGACAATGAACCTTGCCTGTACATTCACATTGGTATGGTTATTGAAAATATTTAAAGAGCCATTTACAAACAGCTCCAACGATAAAGCAATGTCCTTTGCCTCTTCTTCTGGCTGCTCCAACAATAACTCATAAAATTCTGACATGGTAGGGATATGCTTTTCCCTTGCCTTTGCAATGTCGATATACAGCTTTCGTACACAACGGTCTATAATGGATTTATGGCGGCTGTTTAGACTATCCCCGTAACATTGTTCACACAGCCCCAGCATAAATTCCCCTTTATCTCGGATATATCCCTGGGAATCGTTTAAATCCAGCGCCCAGACATCCATCTCCAAAGGATTGATGTAATTCTTTGTATAGGTAGACAGGTTAATGATTGCCGCCTGGTTTCCCAGGGCTTCTGCAATATCAAAATATTCCAGTGTCGGATCGATACAGATAATATCATCATCTGTTCCTAAGAACACCTGCAGCATTTCCGACTTACTGAAATAGGATTTTCCGGAGCCGGGGACACCGAATACCATTCCATTTCCATTTGCCAGTTTTTTCCGGTTTCCAATGCAAAGGTTATGAGAAACCTGGTTAATGCCATAGCAGACGCCGGACTTTTCGTTTAATTCCTGTACATTAAAGGGAAGAAGGGCTGCAATATCCCTGGTGAGCATGGTCCGCATTGTGCTGATCTGCCGGTTTCCCACTGGAAGTATGGTATTCATAGCTTCCCTCTGCTGATAATAGTGGGTTTCAATCTGGCACATGCGTCCATTGCCGATATTTTTAATGGTTTCGGTTACACTGTCTAACTCCTTCTTGTCCTCTGCCATGATCAAGAAATTAACCCCTGTATAAAACAGGTTCTGGTCATTTTCCCGCACGTCGTCCATAAGATTTACAATCTTCTCCTTCTGGACTTTCTTGATATGAGAAATGTCACTGGAAAAGTCGTTATTTTTATTACGGACTCTCTGCTGCTTTAAAATATCATTTTCAATGCCCAGATATTTCTTCTGAAGAACCTTATTTGCCAGCTCTTTTGGTACTGGTACAATGCAGATTGTAGTGATGCTATGAACCGGAAGACTGGTAATCTCATTTAAAAAGGTATCCGATAAAGAAGACGGATATTTTTTAATGAATAATGCCCTGCATTTTTTCCGTTCCGTTTCAAAATAACCTGGGTAAAACTGCATATACCCTGGTGAAATATCATTTTTAGGATCACCGCCCTTTTTTAACGCCTGTCTGAAATCAAAGGAGAATTGTTCTTCTTCCCCTATACGGTAAAAATTGAAAAGTACCCGCAGCCGCTCTTCTGCATTTAATTCTTCAATGCAGGAACCAAGTTCTCCAAAGTTCTGTTTTAAGGTAGCTTCAAAAGTGGCAAAAAATGCTTTTGCCTGTTCGTAGGATTTCCGTTCTACACATACAGTCAGCAGTTTTTCCTGCTCAATCCCCTGCCTTCCATCTACAATGCGCTTTTCAATAATCTGGTTATAACTTCCACGCAGCCAGTTAAAACCATCTCCTTTTTCCTGGAAAAGTACATGCTCCCGGAAATCCTGCATATTTTTATTCCGATTAAAAATGGTAATAAGAAAATATATATCAATGGCATTTACCGTCTTACAATACTGCTTTAAAATCCGCATCTGTTCTTCTGCACCTGCGGTTACATAGTTAATATCCAAAAAACGGTATGTCCTGGAATATATCCCCTTCCCTACTTCAAAAATGCCATTTTCTGCAATTCTCCCAATCCCCATGACTTCCTGAAGATATTTCGGGGATTTTACTGCTTTATCTGCTTTTTTTAACTGGTCAAACTTATCTGAAAAAATTGACAATCTCTAATTTCCTCCTTTCAGGCAGATGGGACCACAAACACAGCAGCTTCCATCTGCCGCTACATGTCTGTGTATCCCTCTCCTGAAATGGAGAGCAGGCGCTATTTCACGCCTTGATTGAATATTCTGGTCAACGGTACATCTTATACCACATCGCTGCTGCCGCACCAAGTACAATCATCACTACCGTTACAATTCCCATACGGATTGCCTTCTTTTTCACCACGTTGACATCACCACCTTTCTTCTCTTTTTTCTGTTCCTTTTTCCTTTGCTGTACTTCCCGTTCTTCTTCCTGACGGGTTTCCATATAAATCTGTTTCAGTTCCTGCACCGATTCCGTAGAGCCATACACCAAAGGGCGGTTAAAAAAGGAAAAATAAATCATCTTCCCTGCAAACTGCCAGAATGTCAGCCCATGATAGTTATAAAACCCAGTCAGTGCCAGAGGTACAACAAAAGGGGTTGCCACATAACAGCTCAAAGTAATCCCGATTTTTTCATACAAAAGCAGGACAATCCCAGTTCCTACGCCCAATGCCAATGCCGAAAACAAAAACTGTTTTGCTGTAAGTCCTAGAACCAGGGATTCTTTATAATGCTGTAGGTCCTCACTTAATTCAATCTCCATACATAACCTCCTGTATCTGTTTTTTATCTGCTCTGTCTTCGCTCTTCCTGCATGGTTTTCTGTAATCCATGTTGATTGCAAAAGGCGGCAACCCCAGCCTGGTCAAACTTACGCAGCTCCTCCAGATGAAATTTCACCACCGCGTACTGCCCCATACCGGATTGTGCCTTCCAGGGAAGCAAAGTTCCCAGTCCATGCTCCTGAATAAATTGGATATTTTCCTTACTAAAATCACCGCTGATACAGGCAGTTCCAGGTTCCAGGCAATATCCGGGAAGGTTTACGGTCAAATCTGAAAACGGTTCCCACGCCCCATCTTCCTTACTATACAGTTCCACATAAAGGTTCTGGTTCATTGCGTAATAATCTACCCGCAATGCCAGTTCTTCGGTTTCATACGCCCATTGAAAATCTGCTGTTTTGATTTCCTTTTGAAATTCTGGATTTTTTACTTCTCCCCGTTCCTGGTATGCCTGCTCATAGGCTGCATATCCCTCCGGGTCCAATTTCTTTAAAGTTTCTTCCTGAAATTCAAACAGTGGATATTCCATACAACCAGAACAGCAAATTTCTTCTTTTAACTGTCCAAGCCCGTTTTTTTTGATAAATTCTACGATCTGCTCCAGATCATAGCCTGGGAGCAAAAAGGTCTGGTTCTTTTCCAGCGGAATTCCCATATCTGTGGTCAATTCAAAAAGTTTCCATATCTCTTCCTCTTTTTCCGTAAACACACAAACTTTGATGTTTTTATCAGCCGGATAAGTTGCAACTTCCAGCCAGACCTCATAGATCTCCCCATTGCCAAAATCCAGGCTGAGTTTTTCTTCCTGTTCCATTTACATATCCTCCCTTCTTACCGGCTCCTGCTCTTTGCAGACAGAAGCCTTTCTTTTCCCTTTTCAAAATATTCTTCATTAATTTCAATGCAGATTGCATTCCGTTCATTTAAAAGTGCTGCTTCCCCCAGGGAAAACGAACCTGCAAACTGATCCAGTACCCACTCCTTTTCTTCTGTTACAAATCCAAGGATCTGCTGCAAAAGTTGCACTGGTTTTTCTGCCTGATGAATACGGGAGTTTTTCCCTGGCGGTTCAATGTCAAAGACCGTTGGAAGCATTCCCCTGGCGCCTGACATATAGTGGGATATTCCTGGCTCCGCCTTATCCTTTTTCGCATCTGGGCGTAAATTCCTGGCTTTTCCTTTCGTAAAAAATGCAATCTCTTCCGTATTTTTAGATTTTCTTCCCGTATTGGCAACGAAATTTCCTTTTTTCCAGGCGACTTTTGCATAATATTCAAGTCCTGCTTCTTTCGCCATTTTTTTCATCTGATAGAGGTATTCATAATTTTCCCCATTTTCTTCCGGCATGAACTCTACCAGAAAACACCCTTTTTTCAACACCCGGTATTTTTCATCAAAGTCTTCCTGCGTATATTGAAAACATTCATAGGCGGCAAAATCCCGGTTTCCCCCTTTCAGGCTTTTTTTCAGGTCATAAGCATGGTCTGTAATAATGGCATCTATACTGTTATCTTTTAAAAAGCTCAAATCCCTGCCATTTCCCTGAACCAGCATACAAGTTACCTCTTCTCCGTCCTGTTCTTTGGTAACCGTATAGACTCCTTTGGCTATCCTGGAAAAAAGCCCCTTTTCTATTCCCTCATAAATTCTTGCCCGGATACTGGGTTCTTTTACCTCTTTTACCTGTTCTACACAAGCCACTGCTTCTTTAAGGCTGAAGCATTCTGCGTCCTGAAAATATTCAAATAGTGTCATCTGTATCCCTTTTTCCTGCACAATCCTTTCCTCCTACAATCCCAGTGCCCTGGAAGTCAGGTTCTGCGCTCCTTTTACAGTGCCTACCGTCAGCGCAACCGTAAAGGTCATTTCCCCCAAATAAATCAGGGTTTTGGCCCAGTCCTCATAATCTCCGGTAAAGGTCGGAAGTCCGGAGGAAATAAACTGGTTACACAAAAGAATTGCCAGCGCCATTGTGACTGCCTCAAAAACGACACTGATAAAATATTTCATATAGGCTACAAAGGTATTGCTAAGCCCCCGGTTTCCAGCCAGGGTACTGCTGGCAATCGCCCCAAAAGGTACAATTACCATAATTTTCAAAAAGCGGAAATAAACATTGTACAGCAGGAAGAAACCACAGATAATAACGATTAAAGACAGGAAAACAGCAAGTATCAGGAACACGATACTGGTTCCAAATCCCAAATCTTTGATCACTTCTGCCTGCGCCGGGTCAATGGATAACTCCACACTCTGGTTTTGCCCCAAATGCCCCACCAGGTTTCCACAGGAAGTAAACAGGGCTTTCATAATGGTAATGTTATAAGATACCAGCCACTGTGCAATGGCAACCCGGATAAACATACGGAGGATTGCTTCAAACCGGATTTCTTCCCGGATATCTACCGACTCTGCACAAAACCCAATGACGAAAAAAAGGACTACCAGGGCAGAGCCTATCCCAACAAAAAGGGGTTCAATCCCTTCAATGATCCCCCAGGGCCCGCCTCCTTTGAACCCGGTAGGGGACTGTCCTAAAAGTTCAAATACGAGGCTGACCTGGTTATTCCAAAATCCAAACACGATTTCCAAAAGTGCAAGGATCGCCTCTCCTAAATTAAACATCACTTCACCTCTCTTCTTATCTGCTTATCTCAAAAAGAAGAATGGTTTTAGCTAATTCCCAGGAAAGTAAGAACGGAGGAAATGGCTGCCATAATAAGCCCTGCAACAATTCCTTTAATGGCACTGTTCATAGAAGAACTGTCCTGCTGTTGGTAAGCCTGTGCAAATTCCATCACGTTTTTTGCCAGGATAATCACACCCACCGCACCGATAATACTGATCACCAGTGTCTTTAAATTCATAAGCGGCTGTGTTACGTCACTTACCCCGGAAGCCATGACAGTCTGGGGGAACAGGGAAACAGTGGCAGCGCTTACTGCCAGGACTCCCAGTAGAGATTTTTTCAAGCGGTTCTGTTTCTTTCTGATAACCTCTTTGATCTTCATATCTTTTTACTCCTTTTCATGTGATTAATACCGCATTACGCAAAAAGACAGATTTTTGAAAACCTGCCCTGCGTAATGCAAAAACTACAGGTTTCCAAAAATCTGCCTTCTTTAATCCGAGGCTGTTTCTTTTGTAAATTTTTTACGGATTTCCTTCATCTTTTCAGCACTGTTTTTTGTATCTGCCATTTGAAGGATTTTATCATACGAAATTCCAGCACCAATGGCAAGCATGATTTCTCCCAACTGTTCCTCATTATAAACATGGCTTTCCAATAATTCAGAAAGTTTTTCTTCCTCTGTCTGTACCGGTTTTTCCGTTTTCTTCGGCGGCCTCACCTCCTCTACCGTTCTCTTCTTCTGGTTCTCTTTCAGCTCTTCCTCCGAAAAAATCTTCTTAGGAATAGGCTCATAAGAAAAAATTTCATCAAAAGACAGTTCCACAATCTGAACATCTTCTCCCTGTTCCTTTTTCTTCTTATAATAATCCAGGGATTCTTCACTTAAAATCTGTACCGCCTGTTTTTGGGCAGCCATTCTGTCATGGATATAAGGCGCAGCCCCGCCATCTTCTGTTTCCGAAAATCTGGAGTGTGCAAAAGTATTGTATTTCTTATCAATAATAGGATCACAACCCCTGATTAACAAAATACACTCTGAGTTATCCAGCTTTCGGGTTTCGTCCGGTGTCAAAAGCTCACGCCCCAGCACATCATAATTCCGGGAACTGCTCCCTTGCCGGCCTTTGGTTTCCCCACTGCTTTTTTTATCAATGGTTCCTTTTCCCAGGGACTCACTGATATACTTATGCGTGGACTGTTCATTCCCACCAAGATATACCAGAGAATCATGAGGTAAGCTTCAGCTCATCCTTCGAAAAGGGCTTGCATCCACTCCCTCCC
>OBVD01000271.1_pt1 | contig 48759 bp, 58 predicted proteins | sample 1495031 | NCBI WGS metagenome assembly OBVD01 (sample SAMEA2579967, study PRJEB22360) | human gut metagenome
GAGTTTGACATGGTGCATCCCCGGGCGCCGTAGACCCCGTGCCGCCAGTGGATACTGTGTTAAGTGGCAGAACAGATGACGCGCTGATGGCCGTCGAAGCGCTGGCCACGCTGCACATTGAGGCGCTGCACGCGACCCGCGATGAACGGGTATCTATTGTCGAGGCGGGGGCCGTGATCCGCGTGAAAGAAGCGGATGCGGACAGCCTGGTTGCACTCGGACTGGGCCGCGAGCACTAACAGGGGGCTGTGTGGCTGATTTCGATAACCTTTTTGATGCTGCAATAACACAGGCCGATGACACTATTCGGCAGGTTATGGGGACTTCTGCAACAGTAACGTCCGGCGCGATTTCTGGCGTCACGTTGAGTGGCGTTTTCGATGATCCGGAAAATATCGGTTACGCCACACCCGGCATCCGTGTCGAGGGGACCAGCCCGTCGCTGTTTGTTAAATCAGCAATGATTGGGCAACTGGCGCGGCTGGACACGCTGGATATTAACGGAAAGCCTTTCTGGGTTGATCATATTGGTCCTGATGACTGTGGATCCTGCCATGTCTGGCTCGGTACGGGTTCTCCTCCCGCAGCGACCCGGCGCCGTTAAGGGGAAACTATGTCTTTAAAAGGGCTTGAGCAGGCTATAGCAAACCTGAACAGCATCAGCAATACGGCGGTTCCGCGGGCCTCGGCGCAGGCTGTTAACCGTGTCGCCACCCGGGCAGTCAGCCGAAGCGTTGCCGTGGTCTCGAAAGATACGCGGGTGCCACGCAAGCTGGTAAAACAACGCGCGAGGATAAAACGTGCCACGGCGAAAAAGCCGATGGCAATGATTCGCGTGAACCGGGGCAACCTGCCCGCGATAAAGCTGGGTACCGCCAGCGTACGGTTATCCCGCAGAAAACGGGATAAAAAAGGGGCCAATAGTGTGTTGCGTATTGGCCCTTTTCGTTTCCCCGGTGCCTTTATTCAACAACTGGAAAATGGCCGCTGGCATGTGATGCGAAGGACATCCAGACCCCGCTATCCGATCGAAGTGGTCAGCATTCCACTGGCAGCGCCACTGACGACCGCATTTAAAGATGAGCTGCCGAAGCTCATGGAATCGGATATGCCTAAAGAACTTCGGGCATCCCTTAAAAACCAACTCAGGCTGATTCTGAAACGATGAAACACACTGATATTAGAAAGGCCATTATTGATGCGCTGGAGAGCCATATTGGTAAAGGCGCGCTCTATTTTGACGGACGTCCAGCGGTACTGGAGGAGGGGGATTTTCCGGCGGTCGCTGTCTTCCTGACGGATGCCGGGTATACCGGCGAAGAACTGGATGCTGATATCTGGCAGGCCACGCTGCATATCGAAATCTTTTTACCAGCGCAGGTACCCGATTCCGAGCTCGATGACTGGATGGAGTCACGTATTTATCCGGTGCTTGGCAATGTGCCAGGTCTTTCCCTGCTGATCAATAACATGGTGCAGCAAGGGTATGACTACCAGCGCGATGATGATCTTGGGCTGTGGAGTTCGGCTGATTTGAAATATTCCATTACCTACGAAATGTGAGGACGTAATGACTACACCAAACCCACTGGCGCCGGTAAAGGGTGCCACCACCACGCTCTGGATTTATTCCGGATCGGGTAACCCGTTCGCTAACCCGTTATCGGATGTTGACTGGACGCGCCTGGCAAAGATTAAAGACCTGCAGCCCGGTGAACTGACTGCCGAATCAAACGACGACACCTACCTGGACGACGATGATGCCGACTGGACTGCTACCTCGCAGGGCCAGAAATCGGCGGGGGAGGCCAGTTTTACGCTGGCCTGGAAACCTGCCGAGAGCGGACAGCAGGATCTGGTTCGCTGGTTTGATGACGGTACCGTGCTGGCGTACAAAATCAAATACCCGAATGGCGCCATCGATGTGTTCCGTGGCTGGGTAAGCAGCCTGGGTAAAACGGTGACGGCAAAAGACACCATTACCCGTTCTGTCAAAATCAGCAACAACGGCAAACCAGGTCTTGCTGAAGACAGCGCTGCTGCAGCGATTGCCGTAACCGGCGTCAGCCTGGATAAATCGACCACCACCGTTGCGGTTGCTGCCACCACCACGCTGAATGTCACCGTGGCGCCAGCCAGCGCAAGCGATCAATCTTTCCGGGCCACCACCACGGATGCAGGTAAAGCCACGGTGACTGTCGCCGGTACGGTGCTGACGGTAACCGGCATTGCCGCCGGAACCGCTGACATTATCGTGATGACCAATGACGGGTTGTTTGTCGCGACCTGTAAAGTCACCGTTTCCTGACTTCCGGGGCTGTGGCCCCGCTTTCCGGAGTAACTCATGTTTTTAAAAAGTGAACCGTTCGAACGTAACGGTAATACAGTCACGCTCTACGAGCTGTCGGCACTGCAGCGTATTGAACATCTTGAACACCTGAAGGCGCTGGAAAGTATCACCGATGCCGACATGCAGGCGGCGGTGGATATGACGATTAAATCCGGCGCACTGCTGGTGGCCATGTCGTTATGGCATGGGCACCCCCTGAAAGGGACGCACAAAACGCCGAAAGAAGACGTAGAGCAGATCCAGAATGAAGTGCTGATGACCTGGCCGCTGGAGATTGTTTCCGCAGCAGAGTACAGCGTGAAGCTGCTGTCAGGCATGGTGCCTTTGCAGGAAGCGAATGAACCAGAGGATGTCGCTGTGACTGAGCCGGTTAGTCTGGAAAAGTCCTCGCCAGTGAGCTGACATTCGTCCTGAAACTGGCGCGTGAATTTCGTCGCCCGGACTGGCGCGCCATGCTTGCTGGTATGTCGTCAACGGAATACGCCGACTGGCGAACGTTCTACCAGGACAATTTTTTTAATGATGTGCAACTGGATGCGCATTTTTCCTCGCTGATGCATATCGTCATTACCGCGCTTGACCCCAAAACCACATCAACCCCTGCCAGCTTCAGCCTGCTTTCACCTTCTGCGGAGGATATTGCCGATGATGAACCCGGTGACGCAGTGCTGATGGCAAAGGCCGAGGGCATTTCAGGAGGCGTTCGCTATGGCCCAGACGGCAGTGGGTGACCTGGTCGTTAACCTTGACGTTAATTCGTCAAAGTTCAACGAGCAGATGGAGTACGTAAAACGGCAGTTTAAGCAGACGGGTGACGCAGCGAATGATTCAGCGCTGAAGGTGCAGCAGTCATTTACCCGCCAGGAGAGCGCCGCGAAGAAGGCCGGTATTTCTGTAGGCCAGTACAACGCCGCGATGCGTATGCTGCCTGCGCAGTTTACGGATATCGCCACCCAGCTTGCCGGTGGGCAAAGTCCGTGGCTCATCCTGCTGCAGCAGGGCGGTCAGGTGAAAGACTCCTTCGGCGGTATCATGCCGACCTTCAGGGCGCTGCTGGGCACCATATCTCCGGTGATGGTGGGGGTTGGCGCGCTGGCTGCCGCCACCGGTGCGGTGGTTTACGCCTGGTATCAGGGCTCGTCCACTCTTTCTGATTTCAACAAAACGCTGGTTCTGTCCGGAAACACTGCCGGGCTGACCTCAAACCGCATGCTGGTACTGGCGAAATCAGGCGAGCAGGCGGGACTCACGTTTAACCAGACCAGCAGCGCGCTGACGGAGCTGGTTAACGCCGGAGTGCGCGCCGGTGCCCGGTTCGATGAGATGAGTCAGGCGGTAGCGAAATTCACCGATGCGTCAGGTGTGCCGGTTGATAAGGTGGCGGCGGCATTCGGCAAACTGACGAACGATCCGACCTCTGGTCTGATTGCCATGGCGCAGCAGTTCCACAACGTTACCGCGGAACAGATTGCTTATGTGGCGCAACTGCAACGCGCCGGGGATGAAGCAGGGGCGCTGCAGGCAGCTAATGATGCGGCGACGAACGGTTTTCGTGAGCAGACAAAGAGCCTGCGCGACAATATGGGGTCGATTGAGTCTGCTGCTGACAGCCTGAAGCGTGCCTTTAAATCGATGTGGGATGCGGCGCTCGATATCGGGCGGCCTGATACCACGCAGGAGATGGTTGCCAAAGCGGAAGAGGCCTTTAAGCGGGCGGATGAAATCTGGAATCTGCGTAAAGGTGATGGTTATGTCAATGATGATGCGCGCGCCAGCTACTGGAACGATCGGGAGTCTGCCCGCCTTGCACTGGAAATGGCGCAGCAGCAGGCCAGTGTGGCAAAGGCCACTGAGGATAACGCCACCCGCGAGGCGGTGATTGAATCTGACCGCCAGAAGTATGCCGCGCAGGCGCAGTCGAATTATGCAAAGACGCAGACTGCGCTGGAGAAGTACACGGCCCGTCAGAATGAACTGAACAAGGCGCTGAAAGAAGGACGGATCCTCCAGGCTGACTACAACATCAATCTGGAAGCTGCGAAAAAAGAATACGACGACTCGCTGAAGAAACCCAAAGCCCCTTCAGCGGTAAAAACACCTGCAGGTGTAAAAAGTGTCGATACTGCCAGCGCGCAGACGCTGGAGCTGGAGGCGCAGTTACGCACTCTGCAGGAGCATAAGAGCATCACGGATACCATCAGCCAGCAGCGGCAGGAGCTCTGGCGCCAGCAGTCACGGTTTACTGTACTTGAAGAAGCCGCGAAAACACGAACCCTTTCCACTCAGGAAAAATCCTTACTGGCCAGCAAGGATGAAGTCCTTTCCCGCGCAGAGGTTAACGCGCGTCTCGGTGATCAGATCATGGCGCAGGAGCGCCTGAACCGACTGCAGGATACTTCCCGGAAATACGTCACGCAGATCGGCGAGAAAACGCGGGCGCTGGTTGCTGGTGGTGCGATGAGTAGCCGGGCAGCGCAACGTCAGAATGAAGAGGCACAGCTTCGTCAGGGATGGCTCAATGCGGGGGGTACTGATACCGATCTGGGCTACCAGAATGAACTGAGCGCACTGAAAAACTACTACGCAGCGCAGGACAATCTGCGCGGTGACTGGCTGTCTGGTGCTAAATCAGCATGGGCTGACTATGTCGACTCCGCGACCGATGCATACGGGCAAGTTAAAACAGCGGCAGCAGCCACGGTTGATGGGTTCTCGAAAAATCTCGGCGATATGCTGGTATCGGGAAAAGTGAAGTGGTCTGACTTCACCCGCGCTACCCTGTCCATGCTGGCACAAATTTCCATGAAGCAGGCGCTGGTTGGTCTGGCCAGTTCTGCATCAACAGCCATGGGGTTTGCGGGCGGTGGTTTTACTGGTTCAGGTGGGAAGTATGAGCCCGCCGGGGTGGTTCACCGTGGAGAGTTTGTCTTTACGCAGGAAGCCACTAACCGAATCGGTGTCGGCAACCTTTATCGCATGATGCGCGGTTATGCGACTGGCGGTCTGGTCGGGGGGAGTGGTGGTGGCGTTGCTTCTCCTTTTGGTGTCAGCGTGTATGCGCCTGTTTCGGTTACAACAGGCCAGGGGGATTCCGGTCAACAGAAAGGAAGCGGCGATGCGCTGGGGAAAGCCTATCAGCAGGTGATCAATAGTTCCATCAGGGAAGGTATCACCAGAGAGGTCCGGCCCGGCGGCATCATCTGGAATGCAACAAAACAGAGGTAAGCAATGGCGATCGAACATTTTGCATGGCGGATTAAAGCATCCAGCCAGCCGACCCTGAAAAGTAAGGATACCGTCCGCACGGCACAGTTTGGTGATGGTTATAAGCAGGTGTCAGGTGCCGGGCTGAATGATGAAACGCTCAGCTATGAGTTTTCATTTACCGGCGAACCGGAAACCGTCAAGGATATCTATGCTTTCCTGCGGCGCCATAAGACGAAATCATTTTCGTTTACCCCGCCTGGCGGTGATCTTGTGCTGTGGCGCGTTGAGGCAGACAGCCTGCAGCGCGTCATCAAAAGTAAAACAGTGGAAACCGTATCAGCCACGTTTGAACAGGCATTTGCACCATGAGCTTAAACAGTGATTATCAGAAACTTGAGCCGGGCAATGTTGTCCGGCTTTTTGATGTCGATGGCACCGCATTTGGTGTTCCCGACGTTCTCCGCTTCCACGCCCACAATATTGCCCACACTGCCGATGAAATCGCCGCAGCTGGTGGAGATGAAAATAAGCTGCCTGCTAAATCGATCTGGTGGCAAGGACAGGAGTATAAAGCCTGGCCTTGTCAGATAGAGGGTATTGAGACGGCGACCGACGGGACCAGCGCACAGCCAACGCTCTCGGTCGCTAACCTGGATAGTTCCATTACGGCGCTGTGTCTTGCTTATGATGACCTTCTGCAGACGAAGGTCACCATTCATGACACGCTGGCGCAATATCTGGATGCGAAAAACTATCCGGAGGGTAACCTGTCGGCGGATCCTCAGCAGGAAAAGCTGAAGGTGTTTTACATTGACGCCAAGAGCACTGAAACCAACGAGGTGGTGGCGTTTACGTTGTCCAGCCCGATGGATGTGCAGGGGCTGATGATCCCGACACGCCAGCTACATTCGCTTTGTACCTGGTGTATCCGGAACAAATACCGCTCCGGTGATGGATGCGACTATGCCGGGACGCGCTATTTCGACAAGCACAACAACCCGGTTAACGATCCGTCGCTCGATGAATGCCCCGGTACACTCACTGCGTGCAAGTTGCGACATGGCGAGGGGAACGAGTTGCCGTTCGGTGGTTTTCCAGGTACATCCCTGATCAGGAGCTGATATGCGTCAGAAAATTATCGACGCCATTATGGCGCATGCTGCCGCTGAATATCCGCGGGAGAGCTGCGGCGTGGTGGTGCAAAAAAGCAGGGTGCAGCGGTACATTCCCTGCCGTAATCTGGCAACTGATCCGACAGAACATTTCCACCTGTCGCCGGAAGATTACGCCGCTGCCGAAGACTGGGGAGCGGTGATTGCCATTGTCCACAGCCACCCGGATGCCACGACGCAGGCGAGCGAACTGGATAAGGCACAGTGTGACGCTACGTTACTTCCCTGGCATATCGTCAGCTGGCCGGAAGGGGATTTACGCACCATTCAGCCGCGGGGCGAGTTACCGCTGCTGGAACGTCCGTTCGTTCTCGGCCATTTCGATTGCTGGGGGCTGGTGATGAGTTATTTCCGGCAAACGCATGGCATTGAGCTGACGGATTACCGCGTGGATTATCCCTGGTGGGAGGACAGTTACCCCGAAAACTTCTACCACGATTGCTGGTATGAATGCGGATTCCGTGAATTCAGCGGCGCACCGCAGCCAGGTGATATGGTTATCATGCAGGTCCAGGCCAATAAGTGGAACCATGCCGGCATCCTGTTAGAAGGTAACATGCTACTGCATCACCTTTACGGGCATCTTAGCCAGCGTGTTCCTTATGGTGGCTACTGGCAGGAAAGGACGATGAAGATTCTACGTTACAAATCTCTGTGCTAACCTTTTGTGAAACCAAAGGGGATAGGGATATGAAAAAAGCATTATTGGCACTTTCTTTGATAATCACAGCTGGTTGTTCGAGCATGCAGGACCTCCGGAAGGAGCCTGCGTCAAATACTTTTCAATCGAAGAAACAAATTGACGCAGTAGCTGAATGCATACTCGCTGGCTGGCAAGAAGAAAGCCAAAAATATGGAAGCGTTTTTATTCAGCCTTATGACGGTGGTAAAACTGTTTTTACACAATCTCAACTTGAGATGGTTGATTTAATATCGGACGGCGGAATTACCAAGATTGAATTCCGTCATCAAGGTGGCCTATTTGCTTATCGAATCAACAGCCGGATTAAAGTAATAGAACGCTGTATCTAACCAAGACTTAACCCGCTTCGGCGGGTTTTTTTATGGTGAGAATATGAAAGAAGTAATGACAACAATTCAGCTCGGCGGAGTGTTAGGAAAAACCTTCGGTAGAACCCATCAACGACTGATAGCGCGAACTGGTGAAGCTGCTATTGCTTTAAGTAAAACATTGCCTGGTTTCGAAAGCTTCATGATCAGCAGTAAACGTCGCGGATTAACTTTCGCGGTGTTCAAGGGGAAAAGAAATATTGCCGCAGATGAGATGGGGTTTCCCTCTGAAGGCGATGTAGTAAGGATTATGCCTGTAATTATCGGTAGTAAGCGCGCTGGTCTTTTTCAGACGATATTAGGAGCAGTTTTGATAGCTGCGGCTGTCTTTGTTTCTGGCGGAGTTGGCGCTGCGTTCGCTGCTGGTGGATTGACGGGGTTTGCTGCAGCCACTGGCGCCTCGTTGGTCCTCGGTGGGGTTATTCAGCTTCTTTCACCGCAGCCATCAGGCATAGCCAGCAAACAAAGTGCAGATAACCGCGCATCCTACGCATTCGGCGGTGTTACAAATACCGCAACGCAAGGTTACCCAGTACCGCTCCTTTATGGTCGGCGGCGGATAGGCGGGGCGATCATCTCTGCTGGTATATACGTCGAAGACCAGCAATAAAAATTCAATCCTTTGTTCCGGCTGCCTGAGGGTGGCTTTTTTATGGGCGTAATATGGCTACAGCAACCCCGATTAAAGGCCGCAAGGGCGGCAGTTCCAGTTCAAGAACCCCTACCGAACAGCCTGATGATCTGCAATCTGTAGCGAAGGCAAAAATCCTCGTTGCGCTTGGGGAAGGGGAATTTGCAGGGCAACTCACCGGAAAAAATATCTACCTGGACGGCACAGCGTTGGAAAACTCCGACGGTTCCCAAAACTTTAGCGGCGTGACGTGGGAGTTTCGCGCAGGAACGCAGGCACAAAATTACATTCAGGGTATTCCCGGTACCGAAAACGAAATTAGTGTGGGAACTGAGGTATCAAGCGCCACAGCCTGGACGCGTACGTTTACCAATACGCAGCTTTCAGCCGTTCGCTTGCGTCTGAAATGGCCTTCACTGTTTAAGCAGGAGGACAACGGCGATCTGGTAGGGTATTCCATCAATTATGCGATAGACCTGCAGACTGATGGTGGGACCTGGCAAACCGTTCTTAATACCAGCGTAACCGGCAAAACGACGTCTGGTTATGAGCGCAGCCACCGTATTGATTTACCGCAGGCTGGCAGCACCTGGACAATCCGACTGCGTAAGATCACCACTGATGCAAACAGCGCGAAGATCGGCGACACGATGACGCTGCAGAGTTTTACCGAGGTTATTGACGCCAAGCTGCGCTACCCGAATACCGCGCTGCTGTACATCGAATTCGACTCGAGTCAGTTTAACGGTTCAATACCGCAGATCTCCTGTGAGCCTCGCGGGCGCGTGATCCGTATTCCTGATAATTACGACCCTGAAACGAGGGCTTACAGCGGTACATGGCAGGGCGCGTTTAAGTGGGCCTGGACTGATAACCCAGCGTGGATATTTTACGATCTGGTGATTACCGATCGCTTTGGTCTGGGTAATCGCCTGACTGCAGCCAACATCGATAAATGGACGTTGTACCAGGTATCGCAGTATTGCGATCAGCCGGTACCGGACGGAAAGGGTGGAAACGGGACCGAACCACGCTATACCTGTAACGTCTATGTTCAGGACAGGAATGACGCTTACACTGTGTTGCGTGACTTTGCGGCTATATTTCGGGGTATGACGTACTGGGGCGGTGATCAGATTGTTGCGCTTGCTGATATGCCAAGAGATGTGGATTACGCTTACACCCGCGCTAACGTTATCGACGGACGCTTTACCTATTCCAGCAGCACGACAAAAACGCGGTATACCACGGCACTGGTTTCCTGGTCTGATCCGGGTAATGCCTATGCGGATGCGATGGAGCCGGTGTTTGAGCAGCCTCTGGTGGCCCGGTACGGATTTAATCAGCTGGAAATGACAGCCATCGGCTGCACCCGGCAGTCAGAAGCTAACCGAAAGGGGCGCTGGGGTATTCTCACCAACAACAAGGATCGCGTTGTTTCGTTTGATGTTGGCCTGGACGGAAACATTCCGCAGCCGGGATACATCATCGCCGTGTCAGACGAGCTTCTGTCCGGCAAAGTTATGGGCGGCCGCATCAGTGCTGTTAACGGTCGCGTGATTAAACTTGACCGCGTAGCTGATGCAGCAGCAGGCGATCGCCTTATTCTCAATCTTCCTTCCGGTGCGTCACAGAGCAGGACTATTCGGGCGGTTAACGGGGAATCAGTCACAGTCACCACGGCATACAGTGAGACACCACAGGCCGAAGCTGTATGGGTGGTTGAGTCAGATGAACTCTACGCCCAGCAGTATCGTGTTGTCAGTGTCTCCGATAACAATGATGGTACCTTCTCGATTACCGGCGCATGTCACGACCCTGATAAGTATGCCCGTATCGATACCGGAGCCATCATTGACCAGCGGCCGGTGAGTGTGATCCCGCCGGGTAACCAGTCGCCGCCGGCTAACATTGTGATCAGCTCGTTTTCAGTGGTTCAGCAGAATATCAGCGTTGAGACCATGCGGGTGAGCTGGGACCAGGCGCAGAACGCCATCGCCTACGAGGCACAGTGGCGCCGCAATGATGGTAACTGGGTAAACGTGCCGCGCAACTCCACCAACTCATTTGATGTATCGGGTATTTATGCAGGGCGCTACCTCGTGCGTGTGCGTGCCATTAATGCCGCTGAAATTTCCTCTGGCTGGGGCTATTCCGAAGAAAAAAAGCTGACGGGTAAGGTGGGAAATCCGCCAAAACCTGTCGGCTTTGCGACAACGCCGATCAACTGGGGGATTCGCCTGAACTGGGGATTCCCGGCTAACACCGGGGACACGCTGAAAACGGAAATTCAGTACACCGCGAACAGTGATTTCTCGAATCCTCTGTTGCTGTCGGATGTGCCTTATCCGTCTGCCGAATACACCCAACTGGGGTTAAAAGCGGGGCAAGAGTTCTGGTACCGCGCGCAACTGGTAGACAGAACGGGTAATGAATCAGGCTGGACCGACTGGGTTCGGGGTGAATCTAATGCGAATGCTGACGACTACCTGGGCGATATTGCTGATGACTTCCTGACATCTGCCGACGGTGACCGCCTGACTGGCGACATTGATACCAATCTCGAAGCCGCATTGCAGAACGCGCTGGCCAACCATGCAACCGTGGAACACCAGTGGGCGCAGTACGGCGAGGTACGCGCGGATATTCTGGTGGTTAAAACGACCATTGCGCAGGTCGATAAAGCCATGGCTGAAATGTCGACGCAGGTGCAGGCGCAGTTCAATGATGTGACTGCCGCGCTGGAAGATAAGCTCACCGCCGTGGTTGATGCGACCGGGGCATCTGCAATTTACACTCTTAAAACCGGAGTTCGAATAAACGGTGTGATGTATAACGCCGGGATGTCGATTGCCGTGCTGGCCGAAGCGGGTAAGCCGGTAGTCACCCGTGTCGGCTTTAACGCCAATCAGTTCGTCCTGATGAGTGGCAGCGGTGATACACAATATTCTCCGTTTGCTTCTATTAATGGTCAGGTGTTTATCAGCGATGCTTTTATTCAGTATAGTCAAATCACTCTGGCAAAAATTGGCGAACTGCGCTCCGCTAATTATGTTCAGGGACAAACAGGCACCATTATGAAATCAGACGGAACGTTTGAAATGAATGGGGCTGTTGCCGGGGAGGGGGCAACGAAAATGACCAATCTGAATTACAGCGTTAAAGATGGCAATGGCGTTCTCCGCGTGCAGATTGGCAAATTAACAGGGGTATTCTGATGACATGGGGAATTCAGACATGGGACGCAAATGGCGTCCCGAATAACTACGGCATTAAACCTGTTTCTGTGGTGGGAATCATCGATCTTGCTTTAGGTCAGAAAACAGGAAGCTACCAGTTCAACCTTGAGCCTGGCTTAAAGGTTGGGTTTGCAGTTGGTACTCTGGAGGATAAAGGGACAATAAGTTACACAGACAAAAGAAACATTATTGCATCTGGGAACACCATAACAATACAGCCTTCTGGTAGTGATGGGATTAACGATTATCCGGCAATGAAAGTACAGTTAATCGTGTTCGCGGAGGCTGTATGAATGGCTAAATACGGCGCATTGATTTCACTCCCTAACGGTAATCCTTTTATCACGCCTGATTCCACACCCATGACGCTTTACCGAAAGGTCACTGTAAATTCAACTTTGGCTTCGGACTTTAACAGTGCTACGGCATCAGTAGTCATCAGCGGGCAGAAGGGTGGAATTGTATTTGCCAGGACCAGTGCATCTGCAAAGATATCAGCTTCAAAAAATGGCAATACATTCAGTGTTAGTGCGTCTAATTACAGAGGTTCGTCTTTTGTTCTTGAGGCCTATTTTTTTGCTATATATCCGCTTACCCTTCCGGCCTGGGGCGTGGCTATATGGGATGCCGAAGGGACACTGGTACTTACGAATGAGTCCCGGGTATTAAGCGACCTTACAACTATAGGCTCACCCGGCGCTGCAACGGGTGGGCTAAACATCGACGCCTACATGTCGGGTAAATGGGCTGTAAATCCGATGGGGCTGGGGTCTGTTCTTCTGCATGCTGGTTCAGCACCTGGCGGACAACCAATAATCCAGCCTGTGGATGTGGGTACGGGGTGCTTCAATGAAGGTGCGGGAACAAGAATAAAAGGACTTTCATCAACAACAGCAAGTGGTTCTTCAGTCGGAACGACGAATAGCGGGATTGTGATAACGGCGATAAACACAGCCGCATATGATTAAACCGATCGATTTAAACGATCAATTTAAGAATATTGATCTATTAAAACTATTTTTATTATTCAATGCCATTGGTTATTTTTTGTTTAAATAATTAACTCTGGTATCGAAATGAAAAATATAATTATTCCAGTTATTGCCTGTCTGGTGCTTTCAGCATGTTCAGGACCTGTTCTGGAGAAACAGAAACCTGTTTGTCAGGCTGAGTCTGTACTTGGCGGACAGCCACAGTTAGTACAGATTTACGGTGTGCGAAAAGTTGCAAATCAGACTGAGTACAGAGCCGGTTATCCATTTAACTGGCGATGGGTGAATAAAAATAACTTCACCAGTTCGAATTGCCCTTAATGACTTACCAAAAAATAACCCGCTCCGGCGGGTTTTTTATTATCTGAATTCAGGAGATATCCATGTCAGCTGGAACATTAACCCTGACGAATAACTCTGCTGCGGTCGCTGGCAGTGGGACCGCGTTTACCACCGAGGTGGCGGCCGGAGATTTTATTGTTGTTACGGTCGGTGGTGTTCCCTATACGCTTCCGGTTAAGTCCGTGGAAAGTGGCACGGCGCTGACGCTGGTCAGTAACTTCACAGGACCAACACAATCAGGTGCGGCATGGTCAGTTGTTCCTCGTGTGGCGCTGAATATGGTCACTGCCGCAATGGTGGTACAGAATACGGAAGCACTGCGGGGGCTGAATTACGACAAACAGAACTGGCAACTGATATTCAGTAGCAGCGGAGATGTCACAGTAAAATTGCCGGATGGCAGTTCATTCACCGGACCTGCATGGGGCGGTATTGCAGCCACTCTGAGCAGTATTAATCAGGCGTTGACTGGGTTGAGCCAGGAATTAAATAAAAAGTTGTCTAAAAACGCCAATCTGTCAGATTTAACAGATGCATCTGCGGCCCGAAATGCTTTGAGCCTGGGCTCTGCTGCAATGCGAGACGCGACGTCTGCACCAGCAGGAACTGCAGTAATGTCGAAATACCCGGAAGATATGAGAGGAATAAATTCATATGCTGTACCTAATGCCTACCCTATGGGTATTACCGCGGGTATTCATACCGGGAAGATATTAGGGTTACCAGCAGACAGAGCGATTGGCCTGATAAACCTTCGTCCATGGCCAGACGACTCAGCAGCTGAAATGAATTTTCAGCTGTTTTCTTATTCAAACAATGGCGTGCCTTCCTGTGGCATTGTTGTCCCGAAATACGCTCCCGTGGGGAATGCGTGGTATTACGAAGCTCCTGCTTATTTCTGGCACACCCGAAACACAGTAATTGACAGTAATGGCTTTTTAAAACGCTCCTCGCCAGTAATGAAACTGTTTAGTGACGGAACATCTGAATGCACAACAGAAGCCGAAGGTTGTGTATCTGAACGAATTGATACGGGACAATATCTTATCAGCGGCTGTATGGGCCTGAATGCTGATGCTGCATGGGGGGGGGTCGATGGCGGTTTTGAAATCCCGGTCGACAGAAACAAGCAACCCCGCATCTGGCTGGACTACAAAGTCAATGCTGATGGCTCTGTACAGGTCAGAACGTATCACCGGGTTCATCCCTCCGCGCCTCCTTTTGCTCAGAACAGAATAGGGAACACCGATATTGACGGCGTGTTTACAGAGACAGTGGCTGACAGTGAGCCTGTCGATATTCCGGCAGATTCTTTTGTGTCTGTGCGTGTGGAAATGCCGGAAGACAGTATCTGGAACAGGATGCAGAAAGAGACACGTGAAGCGACAGAAAAAGCTGAACGGGAGCGCCAGCAAAATCAGCAGGATACTCAGTCGTAAAAATTATAACTACCGAAACCATGCCGTATGCAAGAGCATGATTGCGGCTGACTGGTTCACGTCCGATAGTGCGAGTATTGAATGATTGCCAGTCCGCTTTGAGCGAGGAGCAGAAGTTCGTAATCCCTTTAGACAATCCTCCTGGGAGGTTATGATAAAAGATACAGCCATAAAGCCTAAAGGGAGTGGACATGACATTGTTTGAGGAATGTAAGGAACTGCTCAAGACAGATTTTAATGTTGTGGAAGGGGATGATTTGAGCGCGATAATGGATATTTTTCATCAATATCCATGGCATAGCGGTAATCTCAGATGGTCGGAAATGGACTTCAGCGATTATGAACTTAGTCATGATATGTTTAACGGGGGCGGTTTAGGCAATGAAACTGTATTTGTCATAGCGGATGATGCGAATGTACCCGTGTTCAGAACCCATCTACAACTCATTGTCGATAATATCTACGACGTCATCGCCATATCACCTAACCTATTTATTTTTAATGATAAAATAATGATTAAACCTTTATTCCCTCATAATTATATACGGTTTGGTCTGCGAAAGTGATGAGCAGAAATACTGACCAGCTCCCCGTTGTTCAACTAAGACTTGTTATTGACAACCTCCGCTAATGGCACAAAGCGAACTGTCATAGGTGGAAGGTCCGCTATTGGCACTGAGTGGACTGTCAGCTTAGGCTCGGCTCTGTGCCTTAAGAGTGCCAGGTCAGGTCTGAGCTAATACAACTTAAGCAATATGATGGTTCAAGGCGTTTAATCTGAAACCAGCCACATATCAGCCTCTTCAAACATTTCCTGAACAGTACGGCTTATCTGTTCCTTCTCATGCTTGCTGGCGTCAGTGTTGATCGCCGGCAGTGTCATCATCGGTTTAACCCGAACATCAGCATCGGGGAAGATCCGGTGAACCCTCTTCGTTAACTCGCCCAGAATGATATCTTTTGCATCGGGCAGACCATCAAAATTCCTTTTGTCATAAGCGAGTTCCACGAACATGCTTTAACTCCTCTTTACTGTGTTTAATGCCAGTATATACTGTATGTATAAACAGTATAAATGCGAGTGAGTTTATTATGAAGTTTTATTCACCAGCTGAGTTGCGCCAGATAGTGGCGCTTCCCTTATTTAGTGATCTTGTTCCATGCGGCTTTCCCTCCCCAGCGCAGGATTATGTTGAACAACGTATTGATCTCAATGAACTATTAGTTCAGCACCCATGTGCAACATACTTCGTGAAGTCGTCTGGTGATTCTATGACTGGAGCGGGGATTGGAAATGGCGATTTGCTTGTTGTCGACCGTTCCAGAAAGCCTTCACATGGAGATATTGTTATCGCTGCCATTGATGGCGAGTTCACGGTTAAACGTCTTCAGTTACAACCAATACTTATGCTTGTTCCTGAAAACAGCTCTTATGCACCCATTACGATAAACAGCGAAGATATGCTGGATATCTTTGGTGTTGTAACGTTTATCGTGAAAGCGGCAAGCTGATATGTTTGCCCTTGTTGATGTGAACTCGTTTTATGCCAGTTGCGAGACTGCATTCCGGCCAGATCTGAAAGGCAGGCCGGTAGTTGTTCTGTCAAATAACGATGGCTGTGTTATCGCCCGAAACGCTGAAGCCAAAAGAGCTGGTGTGAAAATGGGGGATCCATATTTCAAGCAGAAGGACTTATTCCGTCGATATGGTGTGGTTTGTTTCAGCAGCAATTACGAGCTTTATGCAGATATGTCCAGCAGAGTAATGTCCACGCTGGAGGCTATGTCTCCCCGCTGCGAAATATATTCAATTGATGAAGCCTTCTGTGACCTGACAGGTGTAAGAAACTGCCGGGTTCTGCAGGAATTTGGGCAGGAATTAAAAGATGCCGTTTATCAAAATACGGGTCTGGCGGTTGGCGTTGGTATTGCCCAGACAAAGACGCTAGCGAAACTGGCGAATCATGCCGCCAAAAAATGGCAGAGACAAACGGGTGGGGTGGTGGACTTATCTAACCTGGGTCGCCAGCGCAAACTGATGGCTGCACTTCCGGTTGATGAGGTCTGGGGAGTAGGGCGGCGTATAAGCAAAAAGCTGGAGGCAATGGGGATTAAAACGGTTCTGGATCTGGCTGATACTGATATTCGTTTTATCCGGAAGCACTTCAATGTTGTCCTTGAGAGAACGGTGCGCGAGCTGCGCGGCGAACCCTGTCTTGAACTGGAGGAATTTGCCCCCGTAAAACAGGAAATTGTCTGTTCCAGATCATTCGGGGAACGTATTACGGATTATGACGCTATGCGACAGGCCATCTGCAGTTACGCATCGCGCGCTGCAGAAAAGTTACGTGGAGAACATCAGTATTGCCGCTTCATATCGACTTTTGTTAAAACGTCACCCTTTGCGTTGAACGAACCGTACTACGGTAACAGTGCGTCGGTGAAGCTGCTCACCCCGACACAGGACAGCCGGGATATCATTGCAGCAGCGACGCGGAGTCTGGACGCTATCTGGAAAGAAGGGCACAGATATCAGAAAGCCGGGGTAATGCTGGGGGACTTCTTCAGTCAGGGCATCGCCCAGTTGAATCTGTTCGATGATAATGCGCCTCGCCGGGGTAGTGAGAAGTTGATGGAAGTTCTGGATCATCTGAATGCGAAGGAAGGAAAGGGGGCGCTTTATTTCGCCGGACAGGGGATCCAGCAACAATGGGCGATGAAACGTGATATGCTTTCGCCGCGGTACACGACAAGATTCTCGGATTTACTCATCGTTAGTTGAATTGTAAATAGCACATGATATATTTTCTAAATATTTCATATGGTTATGGTGAGGAAAATAATGAACGAGTGGGTGTTTAAGGATGAGCTATGGAAGACAATTGTCGCGGCATTGCCAGTGATTGCCGCATTATGGAAAACTTGCGAATATATTTATCAATTTTTACGAAGTGGTAAAATCTTAAAACTTCGGCATTATTATAAAGAGTATGGAGAACATTTAGGAGTAGAAGATAAACAATTTATTACTAAGCTATTAAGAAATAAGATAATGACTCAATTAATGGGAGTATCCAACGATAGTACTAGGAATAAATTGCTATACATCTCGAACAGATGTGATTTGAGACTTCCTACTAGGAAGTTGGTGATCTTGAGTCGGTACTTGAAATATGATGGTAAGTATTTCTATTTTTTAATAGATAAAAAATACAGAAGAAAACAGTTTTTTGCTTGGATTTCGGCAGTAGCCTACTTGGCATATGCTCTGGCTCCTATAAAAGTATATTATGATGGAGCGCTGGATGTGTTCCAGGTTTTTCTTGCTATATTTTTCTCAGTTATTTGTATTCTACTTTCACTTTTTCTAATGACGGCTTATCCCACATTGAAAACAATTCAAGGATTAAATGGAAGGATGTTGAAAGTGAATGGCTCAAAATTCAGTGAAGTTTAGTAGGAGCTTTACCCCAAACATGTATCACTTGATTGGGCATATTAAATGTGCTCCTTGATTATTAACATTCCCAACGGCACGCGTCACGGCGTGCCATATAAATTTATCAGCCGACACGGAACCATCGGCCGCAATTTCCGCAGCTTCTTTTCCTCCAGTGTCCTGCCTCATCCATTCGCGAGCAGCCTCTGGTGACAGTACTAGTGGCCGCCTGTCGTGAATATCTACCAGTGCTCTGTCTGCAGCAGCAGTCACAATCAGGAATCCTTCTGCTTCATCTCCACGTTCGAAAGGAGTGCTGCCGATCGCCGCCATGAATATCGGCTGGCCATCAGTTCGATGAATGAAGTAGGGCTGCTTTTTGTCACCTTCCTTTTTCCATTCGTACCAGCCATCAGCAAAGCAAATTGCGCGACCATGTTGCCAGAGTGGTTTAAACATTCTGCTGGTAGCCGCAGTTTCAGAGCGTGCGTTAATTAGCGGTGGTTTATCCCACCACCCGGGGGCGTATCCCCAGATAACTGGATCAAGATGGAGTTTCTCGTCACGTTCGCTCAGAAGCAGAACCTTAGTTCCGGGCGCAACGTTGAAACGCCCGATCGGTTCCGGGTCATATGGAATGTCTCGTTCGACTTCTTCAGCGAGAAGGGCAAGATAATCTTCACGCGTCATTGACTGTGCAAAGCGTCCACACATAGAAACCTCCAGCCATATGTCAGACTGAAAGTATAGGGCAGTAAGAAAAAGTAGTGCGCACCGTTAAAGATTTAAAAGGAGCTTGTAAGGTAAATCGGAATGAAAGTTTTGTGAATTGATGAATTCCGAAAGTGAAAAGGATACTTAATCATCGTGTGCTGGCGATCCGAGAGCAACATTTGACGGGGTTATTCCCCAGTAATTCCCCATTGCTTCCCCGTTCAGAAAACAGGCATAAAAAAACCAGCCGTAACAGGCTGGTTCTTAGAGGATTTTTTGGTCGGCACGAGAGGATTTGAACCTCCGACCCCCGACCCCCGACACCCCATGATGGCGAGCCACCCTCTTAAGGGCTGATACATACCTGGAGCGGAAGTGCGGATATCAATCTAAGCGGGTATCCGAACCGCTGCTTAGATCAAGTTTGGCCATAATAACACCTAGTTAGCATGAATTTTAGAAATAAAAAATTGCTAAATATTTTATCCCCAATCGTCATTCGTCATTCGTCATTTCTAAGATCTGGATCAATCCCCCCGTTTACAATTATGTGTTGTGCATATTCTTGATCTCTCGAAAAACGTTCATCGTATAAATAAGCCCAAAGTATCCGCACAATTGCATCTGTCGTTGGACGTCTTTCTCCATTAGACTCCAATAAATGTTTAATAATAAGTTTTAAACTCAAATCAAGAGTATTTAAGTTGCTATGAAAACTAGAAGAATATTCTTTGTTAACTCTTAAATTAGTGACATTTTTTATGCCTTTGGAATTATAAGGTTTCTCTTTGAAGAGTAAATCATAAAAATAAACACCGACAGCCCAAGCATCGTAATTTTTAGTATCCTCCCCTTTTTCTATAAAATCTGGAGGCATTGATACAAAGGAAGACAATAACCGCCTGTTATTATCTTCAAAAACAAGCTTCTCATTAACGTCACGTTCTATTTCTGGCACTACATGACTCCAAGGTTCAATTATTTTTTGACAACTACCCATATCGAGAATTTTTATTTTAGGGTTATTTTGTTGGAATTCATTTTTAGCCATTTGATGATCTGGTAATAACAAAATATTATTAGGGTGTAGATCTCGATGTGAGTATCCAGAAAGATTGAAATAACTCAAGGCCGAAGCTACTCTGTGTACTAAGCAACACTTATCGTTTATAGACATATTAGTTGAATCAACTTCACTTAATAAAACACCTTCCATGTATTGGTATCCAAAATAGCTTATACATCCAAAACCTGATTCTTTATAGGATATGATTATTCTAGGAAGGGGATAACTTTCAATTGGCCCATGAAATGCTTCTTGGGATAATACGTAACCATCGCCCATATATAAAGAATTGAGCTTATTCATGTACAAAACAGAATACTCTAGCTTAAAACGTTCAAGTTCAACTTCGTTACGAGGGCAAATTAAAAATTTCACCACAACAAAATTAGAACCGTTTTGATATAATGAACTTAATGCACTTCCGTTATTCATTGCCCTTACAAAAGTATAACCTTCAATTTTATCCAGCTCAAATGACGTAAGAAACCCCTTGAGATCAATCATTTTTCACCTTTTCTACGTGGTAAATTTTTACAAACAACATCAATTCACCTACGAAACCACTTGGAATATCTTTGATGTCATCAACTCGGATATAGTTTTTACTTGATAACCAATCTGTTATTTCTTTTTCTATATAAGGATAATTTAAACTGTTAACAATATCGTAAAAATCTTCGACACTACTACTCAAGATAATGCTATATTTCTCCCCTGAAGGAATAGATACCCGATAAAGACCACCAGGTGAGGTTAAATATTTAGACGCCACAATTTTAGAAAGAGAGCAAAAAATAGTTTGCGATCTTGCTTTAATTCCAAACTTAGATAAAAACCAATTATCACTAACCTCATGAATAAATAGGTCAGTATCTCTTGGGGTTCTTGCTGTTTTCAAATACTTATTTTCAACTAATCCATTTTCTAAAAATTCAGAAGTTCCTCTGTACATCTTAGCCTCTACATTAATTATTATTTTCAAGCAAAAAAATAACGTGCTTATTTTATTACATTGATATTAATTAGTTTTTTAAGTATTATCGGTAAGATTATTCATCCCCTTTCTGAGTAGTAAAGTTAGAAGTTCTAATTTATTCACCTTAGGGGTGCGCTGAATTATTTTGATAATCCCAAGTAAAGTTTTTCTTGCCAAGGCTCTCGCTAGATTTTTATCTGCCCCCGATATATCAGCCATATCACGACCATGAACGTATTCACTTCGTATCCTATAAAGAGAATCAATACTGGCTTTTACTGAACTATCTTCTAATAATCCAACTAGACGGTACTTTAATCTCCCTGTAGATTTTAGGTTTTTTTCATATTTGGTTAAGTTTAATTTTTTTTCAAGTTCACGAGGTTCACCTAAACATGCATCAATGACGACAATATGCGCAAGAAATTCATCAACTCCATCTGAAAGGAATGCTTTAATAAAGTGATGACGTGCCGCTTCATTTATTAAGTTATTATTTATTGCGATATTAATATCAACCATGAGTTGGTTGTTTACGATTAATGATAATGCATCTTGAGGACAGGAGGTGGATAATGTAAATGGATGGTACATTTCATGTTCATTACCATTTTCGTCATTGTAGTAGCTATAGTCCCACGTTAGTGTATCTGCATCTGGTATGTTCTTTTGATCGCTAAACAAATCGTTTTCGACTGTATGTACCCATTTGATATGGAATGCTTTCCACTCTATTTCAATATGAGTTACCCACTCTTCCCATGGTGCTAGTAGTAATCCGAAGAGCGATAGGTTGAATGCATCAGGATAATGCTGATAATATGGTTTAATAGCTCCATAGTCACGTTGTAAACCTGTAGCCAAAAAGCCATATGCTCTATGGGATATTTTAGGGTGAAGGTCAACTTCTTCCCTTACAACAAGCCATTTAAATTCGGATAAGGCGTTCAGATCACATTTTTTATAATACGACAGACGTTTGAACTGCTGATGCCCAAGAAGCTCTTCCAATTCACTTGCTGAGAACTCCCTGATTTCAGCATTCCCGAAGCTAATTTGCTCGATGTGATCGGCGCAGTCCAGGGGGCATAAATAAATTTTAGTTGTTGTGGTTCTGGTCAGTGCCTCATGGACCTTTGTTGCAACACTGGTGACAGTGCTGGCGTGATGGTGACTCTGACCAAAGCATGGAACACCAACAAGACACAGCGCCCTTGCAAGTGGAATATCGGCAAAAATTCCCGCGTCCATAGTTTCGTAATTTGCAGTGCAATATGCCTTAAGATCGCAAAACACTTTTTCGGTTTTAACAGTGTTAAGGTCGAAGCAGATCTGGGGTGGAAGTTGCCAGAATGGTGTCAAAGCATTGATCAGATCTTGTGGTGGAGTATTGCTCATTTTAGCTCATTTATCTGCAAGACGAAGCCCATGGGTGTACCCAAGTATAGGTATTTAAGAAATTTGGAAAAAGCCTTCATTTGCGACAATGCTGGATATTTTACAAGTTTGATTTAGGGATCTCGCATGTATTATCAAAAAATCGCTGAGCCAGTCACTCTATTTTAGTGAACTCTGTGTGAAGCCAACCTCCGCTCCTCGCTCATAGCGGACCTCAGTGGCAGTAAAAGCTATATCATCGAGGTTTGCCAGTAGCGGGAGCGTGTTGAATGTGTTGGTGTGAGAAACTTGGATTCTTGGCGAAAACTCTTCCCCAAAACTAAAAACAAACTTTAGATAATCAATGAGTTGTAAAAGGTAGTTGCTAGCTGTTTTTGAAAGTAGAAAGCATGATAATTTCAACTTTATCAAATGGTTGCTATGATTTTAGCAATGTAATGCTGCGCCACATGGGTTGGACCGAAGCGGCTGACTTAATTGTTAAAGGTATGGAAGGCGCGATCAACGCGAAAACCGTAACCTATGACTTTGAACGTCTGATGGACGGCGCTAAGCTGCTGAAATGTTCAGAGTTTGGTGACGCGATCATCGAAAACATGTAATCCAGATTCTGGGTTGTAAGTGAACGGGAGCCAGGTGGTTCCCGTTTTTTTGTGTCTGATAAATTCTTTCCCTGTCTTTTTATCCGCCCAATACCAGGGGGTATCAGGGCTTGTTGTGGTCTATTTATGTTTGGTTTAGCTAAAAAAAGGCAAAACGAGACTAAAGCCTCCGACATAAAGCGCTGACCAGGTCGCCGCAGAGATCAGACTGACTGCATACACTTTCACTGGATGAAGATGCAACATTCCAGCAACTAATGGCACAATGTAACGCAGCACGGCAATAAAGCGCGAAGTAAAAAGTATCGGTACAGAACTGTTTTGCAACCGGCGTCGAACCCGTACTACTGTATCGGCATGACGCGACATGATGCGTGCCAGCCAGGGTAGATGTCCCATCATCATTCCAAGGTGATAATTAACAATTGTCCCGCACCATGCGCCAATCATTACAGCAATTCCCGCTTCCCATGGCGCAATAGTCGCCTTGCCGACGGAAATTACAGCAACCAACATAACAGATGCTGGCGGTAATACAGCTGAAATGAGGAACGTAGATTTTGCGAATGCTATTCCAAAAAGCAGGCCCCACAGGCTGAAAGGATGAAGCGCGAAATGGCTCATCAACGCGTTTACCCACTCCATCAATGCTTCTCCAGTTAAGGTTCCTTGGCTATTTAACCGCGATACGGCTTAATCAGGCCTCAACACAGATGAATTACTGACTGCTGCACTTAATCCCGGCTGTGACAGCTGTCTGCGTATAGCAGCAGAATACAGTTGAGCGGGATAGGGTAAAGGAAGATGAATCGAACGCACTTAATCTGAAACCAGCCACATATCAGCCTCTTCAAACATTTCCTGGACAGTACGGCTTATCTGTTCCTTCTCGTGCTTGCTGGCGTCAGTGTTGATCGCCGGCAATGTCATCATCGGTTTAACACGGACATCAGCGTCGGGGAAAATCCGGTGAACCCTCTTGGTCAATTCGCCCAGAATGATATCTTTTGCACCGGGCAGCCCATCAAAATTCCTTTTGTCATAAACGAGTTCCACGAACATTGCTTATCGTCTCTTTGCTGGATGGATATACAGTATTTATACTGTGTTTTTATCCGGTATTCAAGAGAGGGCATAAACATGGGCTTTCCTTCACCTGCGGCAGATTATGTTGAAACACGAATCTCCCTCGATCAGCAACTAATCAGCCAGCCCGCAGCGACTTATTTCATGCGGGCATCGCGTTCACATTTCAGGGAAGGAATACTTCAGGGGGGCTGCTTGTTGTGGATGCGTCACTTACTGCCTGCGATGGCTCATTGCTGATATGTGCAATTGTAAGTAGCCCGCATAATCGTGCCATTCACTCTTAGAGATCATCCGGCATAATCAATCTGCCAAAGCGGACATTGGTAAGCTCATGCAGTATGGATTCACGAAGAACATACGTTATATTTTGTCCTGATTGACACGGGATGAAAGCTCCTGATGGCTCTCTTTTCGCTCGCTGTAACGATCTGCAAGATAACTGGTTTGTCCCTTAAGCAGCAGCGTGATTTTAAACAGCTCCTCGGCTACATCGACGATGCGGTCATACCATGAAGAAGGTTTCATTCGTCCGTTTTCGTCGAACTCTTGCCATGCCTTGGCTACAGAGGACTGGTTGGGGATCGTAAACATCCGCATCCAGCGACCAAGTATACGCATCTGGTTCACGGCATTGAAGGACTGTGAACCGCCGCAGACCTGCATTACCGCAAGTGTTTTGCCCTGCGAAGGACGAATCGCTCCTTCACTTAAGGGTATCCAGTCAATCTGCGCCTTCATGACTGCGCTCATAGCACCGTGCCGTTCCGGAGAACTCCACACCATCCCATCACACCATCTGACCAGACCGCGCAGCTCGGTGACTTTGGGATGCGTGTCCGGCGCATCATCCGGCAGGGGTAAACCGGAGGGGTTAAACAGTTTCACTTCCGCGCCCATCGCCGTCAGCAGGCGACCGGCTTCCTCCGCGGCAAAGCGGCTGTAGGAGCGCTCTCTCACTGAACCATACAGGATCAGAATCCGTGGTGGCTCCTGCACGTTCAGGCGTTCAGCGATGTGTTGATCAAAGCATTTAGTATTCAAGGCAGGAAATTGTTCCATTTTTCTCCTCCAGAGAGAGCTGATGATTTCAAAGTTGATACATATGATTTATCATATGTGTATTCTAAAGGGAACGGAGAGAAAAATGCTACAACCTGTTCAGCTTTTCAAAATCTTGTCAGATGAAACTCGTCTCGCCATTGTCATGCTTCTGCGGGAGTCCGGAGAACTGTGCGTGTGCGATATCTGTGCAGCTACCGCCGAATCACAGCCTAAAATATCACGCCATATGGCCGTCCTGCGCGAGGCAAAGCTTGTTCTTGATCGTCGGGAAGGGAAATGGATCCACTATCGTCTGTCACCTCATATTCCGGCGTGGGCCGCTGAGACAATCACGACATCCTGGCTGTGCCTTCGGGAGGATGTGCGGGAATGGTTGGCAAAGTCGGCCTGTACCTCCTGCTGAGGCAGGAAAACATATTTACATAATCATATATAACGGAGTCTGAAATGTTTTTGGCAGGGAGTATATTTTTACTGACGCTGGTACTGGTTATCTGGCAACCCAGAGGCCTGAGTATTGGCTGGAGCGCGAGTATTGGAGCTGCGCTGGCGCTGGGAACCGGAGTCATCCATATCGCAGATATTCCCGTTGTCTGGAATATCGTCTGGAACGCGACAGCGGCATTTATTGCGGTCATTATCATCAGCCTGTTGCTTGATGAGTCCGGCTTCTTTGAATGGGCCGCACTGCACGTCTCCAGCTGGGGTAACGGACGTGGCCGCCTTTTGTTTACCTGGATAGTCTTGCTTGGTGCCGCTGTTGCTGCGTTGTTTGCCAATGACGGCGCTGCGCTGATCCTGACGCCGATTGTAATTGCGATGCTGCTCGCACTGGGATTCAGCCAGGGCACGACACTGGCGTTTGTCATGGCCGCAGGATTTATTGCAGATACGGCCAGCCTGCCGCTAATTGTTTCTAACCTGGTGAATATCGTCTCGGCGGACTTTTTCGGTCTGGGCTTTACGCAGTATGCCTCCGTTATGATCCCCGTAGATGTGGCAGCGATTGCGGCCACTCTGGTCATGCTGCATCTCTTCTTTCGCAGGGACATTCCGGCGAAGTATGACGTTTCGCTGTTGAAGACGCCTGCCAGTGTGATAAAGGATCCGGCAACGTTCAGGGCGGGCTGGATTGTCCTGTTATTGCTGCTTGTCGGTTTCTTTGTTCTGGAGCCACTGGGGATCCCGGTCAGTGCGATAGCGGCTACTGGCGCAGCAATACTGTTTATAGTGGCGAAAAGAGGTCATGCCATCAACACCGGAAAAGTCCTCCGCGGTGCGCCATGGCAGATCGTTATTTTTTCGTTGGGTATGTACCTGGTGGTCTACGGCCTGCGCAATGCAGGGCTTACGGAGTATCTGTCTGACGTGCTGAACCTACTGGCAGAAAAGGGGTTATGGGCAGCAACGTTCGGCACCGGCTTCCTGACCGCGTTCCTGTCGTCGGTGATGAACAATATGCCGACGGTGCTGATTGGTGCACTGGCGATTGACGGGAGCACGGCGACTGGCATCGTCAAAGAGGCAATGATTTATGCCAACGTGATTGGCTGCGATTTAGGCCCGAAAATCACCCCGATTGGCAGTCTGGCAACACTGCTTTGGCTGCATGTGCTTGCCCAGAAAAATATAACGATTACCTGGGGATATTACTTCCGTACGGGTATTATCATGATTCTGCCCGTGCTGTTTGTCACTCTGGCCGCGCTGGCGTTGCGGCTCTCCATCACTTTGTAATGAGATACAGATATGAGCAACATTACCATCTATCACAACCCTGCCTGCGGCACTTCTCGCAACACGCTGGAGATGATCCGTAACAGCGGCAACGAACCAACGATAATTTATTATCTCGATACGCCACCGACCCGTGATGAGCTGATTCAACTTATTTCAGATATGGGAATTACGGTGCGTGCATTACTGCGTAAGAATGTTGAGCCTTATGAACACCTGGGTCTTGATGAAGAGAAATTTAGTGATGAGCAGTTAATTGATTTCATGCTTCAACATCCGATCCTGATTAATCGGCCGGTAGTCGTTACGCCGCTTGGCACTCGTCTTTGCCGTCCTTCAGAAATAGTGTTGGATATTCTACCGGAAGGTCAGAAAGGAGCGTTTACCAAAGAGGATGGCGAGAAGGTCATTGACGAAACGGGTAAGCAGATTAAGTAATCTGCCCACTTCAAAATATCGGACGCCTGTACACGCTATGCGGGCATCCGGTTTTCGCTCAAATCGGACCTCTGCGGCAGCAACAGCTTTACCATCGAGGCTTGCCATTAGTGGTAGTGTGTTGAATGCGCTGGCGTGAAAAACTTGGATTCTTGGCGAAAACTCTTCCCCAAAACTAAAACCAAAGTTTAGATAATCAATGAGTTTAAAATGGTAGCTACTGGCTGATTTGAAAGTAGAGAGGATGATAATTTCGACTTTATCAAATGGTTGCTATGATTTTAGCAATGAAATGTTGCGCCACATGGGGTGGACCGAAGCGACTGACTTAATTGTTAAAGGTATGAAAGGTGCGATCAACGCCAGGACCGTAACCTATGATTTCGAACGTCTGATGGACGGCGCTAATTTGCTGAAATGTTCAGAGTTTGGTGACGCGATCATCGAAAACATGTAATCCAGATTCTGAGTTGTATAAGAATGGGAGCCGATTGGTTCCCGTTTTTTTACCTGCAAAGTGCTTTCCTGGCACTCAGACTATTAAACTCATTTTAATAGCACTAAAGATTTAATTTTTATCTTTGTCATTACAATTCTATTTATTGATAAAAAATATCCATATCTTTCAATATTTATTTAAACCGATCCGGGTATGAGAACTAAATATAATTGAGCGGAGTTTGTATATTATTAATTATTATATGTAAAACAGTCGTTTTGAAAACAAGAAAATATTGGGGGTATATTAAAGGTGGTGGCGTTTTAATGTTATTTTACTCTAATGTTAAATCCGTTTTTATCAACATGTTATGATAAATTATTATTCTGAATGCTAATAATGTCCAAAAAAGAACATTTTTCCCGATTGATTTTTTATTACCTTTCTGTTTTTATCTTGGCGACATGTTTGAGAAATAAAATTCAAAGCATGACTCCTTGTTATGTATGTAACTTACTATATGAATAAATTAATGATAATACTGGTTGCGTTTTCTACTGTTTCTTTGATGTCTGGTTGCGTATCAGAAGAACAACGCTTAGCAAAGTGCGAAGCGAAGGGAATTAGCCGTGATGTTTGTTATCACGAAGAAAAAGAATATTGGAATAATTACAGTGCTAACATGAGTCGACTGCAGGCTGCTAATACACAAGCAGATGCTTTTAAAGAGTCTATGAGTGATCGCAAGAAACATAAGCATAATGATGACGATTAATATTTTAGACCACGTACATACTGTCTTGAGTGTTTATGTTCTTAACATTATAATCATTTATTAATTATTCAAATGCTTATGTTCAGGAATCACTCTCAAAAGCGTATTTTTTTCTGTATATAGTGATGAAATAATGCAGCGCCAGCATGGACTGCAATCAGAAGTAACAGATATTGGCGAGTTGACTCCCCCCCAAGGCCAGAGGTATTTATGATAACAATGGCCTTAATTTGGTTTGAGAAAAACGCTTCGCCTGCTGTATGCAATCATTCTTTTGATGAAAATTTGTACGGGAATACGTGCAGGGCATTGGCTGCAATGGGGTAAACACCAAGGCCTTCTGTTCGAGCTTTAATTTCCTCGAATGAGAGTGAAGGGGAAGGTTCTCGTCCTCCCCACAGATTAATACCTTCAGGAACATCGTCCCGACTGTACTCCTCGGCGATCTCAATAGTTCCGCCGCTATTCAATTCGATCACGACGCTTTTTCCGTCAACAGGAATGAGATTCCCTTCATTGTCAGTGATAAAGATTTTCATTTGCTTACCTCTTATTAGTACATTTATATGATAGCAAAATCGGAAGGAGGGATGTCATTATTGTTATGATCTTTCTTGGGCTAATTTTATATAAAAATCAATTCCTTATGTTGTGGCTTTGGAAGTGTGACTGGGCGCATGGCGACTTTTGATTCTATCTACCATGCTCTGTAGAGATAAATTAGAACACGTCAATGCTCATCGCAACGACTGATCAGTTTTCGCCACGGGACATGAGAATGCGCAAAGTACTTTTACCGGTAACCGCTGCGGTGTGTCTTTTTTTGATAGGTGTTTTTATTCTTAATATGCAGCTTTGGTATTCCTCTTCGACAGAAACCCTTGGAGGAGCCAGATATGCCGCCAAAAATATGGATAACATACTGGATGAAGCTTTCCAGGCAACTCGAACCGCTATGCACATCGCCGAAAAAAAATGCGATCTGGAGGGTCAATACCAACTTGGAACTGAAGCTGCACTTCGCCCTCATTTGCGGACGCTGATCATTATCCGACAGGGGAAGCTTTGGTGTACGTCACTGCCAGGTAATCGGATCTTGCTTAAGCAAATTCCGGTGATTGCTGATACAAATTTGCTGCTTACTCCCGCAAGAAATACGGAAAATGAGATACCCGTTCTGCTGTATCAAACTCGTTTTCAAACCAACCACATCATTGTCACCATTAGCGGGGTGCATATCCGTGGAGCATTGAATGTTCCGTTAAAGGGGGTGACATATTCACTACTCGTAGGTGACGAAGTGCTTGGTTATTGGGCGATGTGGAAACCGTTACAGCAAGCTCACAGATGTCTGGTCAGGAGAATTCCGCAAAGTATCCGTTCAGCATTATTTATAATGAACCGCCATTGTTTAGTGCAAAAAGGCTGGTTACACAAGGTTCAGGGATTCTGGTTTTTATCCTGTTAATATCTTTCGCAGCCGCTTATGCCATTGATAAATATCTAAATAAGAACGATACCCCAGAAGAAACGTTGCGCAGAGCGATAGTAAAAGGAGAGATCGTGCCTTTTTATCAATCTATCGTAAATGGTCGTGAAGGGACGTTACGCGGTGTTGAAGTACTGGCCCGATGGAAACATCCAAAAGCCGGATATATCTCTCCTGCCTCCTTCATTCCCGTCGCCGAAAAATCAAGCCTGATAGTGCCACTAACTCAAAGTCTGATGAGGCAGGTTGCGGCGAATATGAACGCCATTGCCAGCAAACTGCCATCTGGATTCCATGTTGGTATTAACTTCAGCGCATCCCATATCACTTCCCCTACATTTGTTGAAGAGTGTCTGAAATTCAAAGATAGCTTCAGCCGCCATGATCTCAACCTGGTGATTGAAGTTACTGAGCGTGAGCCATTACATGTAGATGAAGAACTTGTGCAGAGGCTCAATATCCTGCATGAAAATGGCTTTGTGATTGCGCTTGATGATTTTGGTACGGGCTATTCTGGGCTTTCTTATTTGCATGACCTGCACATTGATTACATTAAAATCGATCAGAGCTTTGTGGGAAGGGTTAATGAGCTTCCCGATTCAACCCGAATTTTGGATTGTGTTCTCGACCTGGCGCGCAAGCTGTCTTTAAGCATCGTTGCAGAAGGAGTTGAAACGAAGGCTCAGCTCGATTATCTCAACAAAAACAACATTGTTTTCCTGCAAGGGTACTATTTCTATAAACCAGTAACCTTCACTGAGTTCGTCATGATTCTGCTGGCAAAGCCTAAAGTGAAGGTTTTTGTCGAATAAGTACAGGATAACCTTATTGATGAAAAGGGGGTATGAAATCTGCTTCGGGAGTAAAAATCCGATGATTATCTTTATCGTGAGACAAATCTCAGATTCTGTTATTTAAAATCTATACCCTTATCAATGTGGTGGTTATTTGTGTTTTCATATACAGCAACTGGATAATGGCATGGCAGATATAACATTCGCGATGGAGCGTGATTCAAGTCACAGTGCAGCGAAAAAAGAGTTGGATGTGCGAAACAATACGAAGTACACAAACCGCAACCAGCTTGCGATTGCCGCAGTACTGTTTTTAGGTGGTGTCGTCGGGGTTATTGTTTTGGCATTGTATCTCATGGCGCAAGAAGGGGTGTTTCTGTATTAATTGTTTAAATATTCTTACCGTTGGTGTATTGCTAGTAGGAGGTGGAACAAGCTACTTCTTCTGTATTGATGAATGGAATAACATCGTAGGGAATAGCTGTTTGTGGAGAAAGATTGTAGATCTTACCGTCATAGTGGCTACTTACATAAGAAAATGACCTTAATATAAAGCTAAGATCAGCGGGTAGAGTCGTGGGTTGAGCGTTAACTTCATTGTAAAACCGTTTACAGCCACCTTTCAAATCTAAACCTGAAAAAATTATTCTTTCAAATTTTAGACTAATGGCTATTTGTAACGCGCTAAATGCGACCGTAGCACTACCAAAATGACCATGTGTTACATCAGTTGAAAATGCAATTGTTTTCACTTTTCTGAATGCAGAGCATTTAATTCGAAGATTCCTGTTAGTCATTGTTTTTATTTTATAGCGAATCTTTCTACCGATACCACCTCTGGATTTGCAAATGTCCTTTAACAGAAAACATGTGTTGAGCAAGTTCCCTGCCTCTGTTGAATCAGCTCTTTTAATAACATCTTCACTAATAAAGGTATGCTGGGCATAGGTGCTATATTTATAAAATAATTCTTTGTTGTTTTCATAAAAAGAACCGTCACAAACAACATAGATAAATACAGGGACATTGTTGCTAATTAAATAGCCTGCGCTACCATTTACGCAAATGCAGTTTTTACTACGCATTATCTCAAGGGGCGTATCTAATGATGAAGGTCCAGACAAGTAAATAATACAATCATCGGAAACTCTTTCACCCATTATTCCATTAAGTATTTCGTGTGTGATGAGCATGGCGGTTACCGTGGATGTTATTTTTGAAATAATAACATTGAGTATCCGTTCCAAATCAAAGAAGATGTTTCTTTTTGTTTTTTAAACTTGAAGAATTGATTATGTGAATGTATTTTTATTATTATTTTGATAAATGTTTTTTGAGAGTAAGGTCTGGTAACTCAGAAAAATATGATGATGTTGGCTTTTGTTTTTCGGTTTTTAAAATCTAGGCATTTGTTGTGTGAATAAATCTGATTCTGGTGTTCTTGCCTGGTAAGAATTTAACATGAAAATTAGTTACTTTTAGTTACAGGTGGCTGAGAGTGTTTTAATCATATCCTTATAAAGAGTGCGATTTTATAACATCATCCGCCTGTTATTTGATGTAACATAATTCCTGACGGGCTATCAATTCCAGTCCGTCAGGAAGGGAAAACAACATTAGAACTGATAGTTTAACGATACCCAGTAGTTACGGCCCGGGTTTACGTATCCGGTAGTGGATTGTGCAGTCTGATAATAATCACCTGCGTAGGTGCTATTACGGCCCACCTGGTAAAGTTTAACCTCGCTAAAGTCTTTATCCAGCACGTTATTAACTGCCGTATTAAGTGTCAGATCTTTGGTCAGTTTGTAAGACATTCCCATGTCCAGGACGGTCCAGGCTTTTAAATTAGCACCTTTATCGTCATAGACGGCTTTTTGTACTGCGCTGAGATTGTCGTAATTTTCCGTGAAGCGTGGGGCCTTACCGCGATAACGTGCGCTCAGCCAGGCGTTCATATCTTCCGTTGCCTGCCAGTTCAGACGGGCGTTAGCCATATGCTTTGGTGTATAGCTTAACGGCGCGCCTTTATTGTCACCATCTTTTTGCTTGCTCTGAGTGTAGGTGTAGTTGAGAGATAAGGTCAGCACATCCGACCATAGAGGGAAGGTGCTGGCAAATTCAACGCCATCGGTCCTCGCCTTGCCGCTGTTGGTATAACTGTTGGTATTATCATCGATAGAATACGAGACAATTTTATTTTTGTATTCAGTATAGAAGCCGGTAATGTTGGCGTTAAGCCCGGCGTTGTTCTCGTAATACAGCCCGGTTTCGTAGCTGATGCTTTCCTCTGGTTTGAGGTCCGGGTTCCCGACCGTATTCACCGTTCCTTGTGCGGTTACGCCGCTGATCCCGTTATGCAACTGGCTAAGTGATGGCGCTTTATAACCGGTCGTTACGCCGCCTTTGAGCGTCCATTCGTCGGAAACATCCCAGACCATATAGGCTCGTGGGCTGAGATGACCGCCAAAGACATCGTTATGCTCATAGCGTGTTCCTGCGGTTAAGGCCAGCGAATCGAGAATATGCCATTCATCTTCCGCATAGGCTGCCCACGTTTTTTGGTGGAACGTCTCGCCGGTATTGGCCAGCACCACACCATCTTTCATTCGTGCATCCCAGTATTCCCCGCCAAGGGTTAAGAGGTGCGAATCACCTAATGGTGTCAGTAGCACTGAGTCTAGTATGACGTTGGTGTTCTTCAGTTCACGCGCGTCACCGGCACGACCTGCGTTCTCTGGCGTGAGTGCGGAGGAGACCAGTTGTCGGCCTTTGTTCTCGGTCTCATTCCAGCCGAGGGAGGATTTCCAGGTGCCGAACGTTAAGGCTGTATCGTGGCCGAGGGTCACTTTGTTACGCTCATAGCGCAGCGTTTTATCATAACCTCCCGTCAGGTTACCCAACTGACCGTCATCGTTGTCATAACGCTGTCTGGCGGAGTCGAGATCCAGCCACAGCGTATTGCTTTCGTTGGCTTTCCAATCGAATCGCGTGCCAATATTGTAGTTTTCCGACTCGGTTGGATAAGGTACGCGGGTGGAAGAGGTATCGCTCAGCGAAGTGACGCTGGAACCCTGACGCTGGGTGGTGCTCCCCCGAACCTGCATATCCAGTACGCCCGCGATTAACGGGCCGCTTGACCAGAAGTTGGCGACCGTACTGTTACCCCATTTATTACTCTCTTGCAGGTTAACGCCGGTATTGATGGAAGTGCTCCATTTATCGGTGCTTTTTTTGGTGATGATATTCACCACGCCACCGATTGCGTCGGAGCCATAAAGCGTCGACATCGGGCCGCGGATAACCTCAATATGATCGATTGCCGCCAGCGGGGGCATAAAGCTGGTATTCATGGCAGAGAAGCCGTTTGGCGTCACGTCGCTGCTGCCGTTTTGACGAATACCGTCAATCAGGATCAAGGTATAGCTGGCGGGCATGCCACGGATGCTGATCTCCAGACCGCCAGTTTTACCGGTGCTGCTTTCAACATCTACCCCTTCAACAGAACGCAGGGCTTCACCTAAGTCATTATATTTATTGGTTTGTAACTCTTGCTGCGAAATAACAGAGACGCTGGCGGCGGCATTGGTGATTTTCTTTTCGTAACCGGAAGCGGTTACCACCATGACATCTTCAGCAAATACTAGGGGGCTGGAAAATCCTAAACAGGACAGAACGACAGAGGCAACAGGTTTTAAACGCATAGTCAAACTTCCTTTGTTAAAAATCAAAGGCAGTAAGATAAGTGATCGTAATGATAATACAAATAATTATCATTACAAATTTACATAACTTGTCACTTCTGGTGTTTTTTTTGAATAAATATACATAAATTGTCATGAATTTTAGATAAGGAAATAGCAGGAAGGGTAGATAGTCCGCATGAGTAATTATTAGATAGGGATTAATATTCCTTTGAATAAATGGCGAGGGATTAATCTATATTTTGAGATTCACATCGTACTCATAACGGAGTATCAGAAAAAAGTATGATAATTTTAGAAAATCGTCATACTTTTCTGCGCCGCATCATTTTTTTCGTCATTTCTGTCCGCCATAATCCCTTCCCCAGGAGACTGCTTAACGACTGTAAATCGTTATGCAGCATAAAAATAACGTAAATCTGGATAACATAATGATCAAAGGCAAGCTGGCACTGCTTACGTGCGCATTGACTCTCGCATTAACCTCACCACTTCTCGCCGCGCAAAATGCGAGCGAAGGGCAGACGTTAAAACTGGCAATTGGACCGGAGCCAACGGAAGGTTTTGACCCGATGCTGGGCTGGAGTCATGGCAGCTATCTGCTTTTGCATGCACCATTATTAAAACAAAATGCAGATATGAGCTGGGGAAACCTGCTGACGGAAAAAGTAGAGACCAGCGCAGACGGCAAAACCTGGACGTTGATGTTAAAACCTGACCTTAAATTCTCTGATGGTTCGCCGTTAACCGCTGAAGATGTGGTGTTCACCTATAACAAAGCAGCAAAAAGCGGCGGCAAAATCGACATGGGAAACTTCACCCATGCCAGTCTGAAAGATAACCGCACGGTAGAAATTACGTTGCGTAGCCCGCAAAGTACCTTTGTGAACGTGCTGGGTTCATTAGGAATTGTTCCGCAAAAACGGTATGACGAAAAAACATTCGCTAAAAATCCGATTGGCGCGGGTCCGTATCGACTGGTGAGTTTTCAGCCGGGGCAGCAGTTGATCGTTGAGGCTAACCCCTGGTATGCCGGTAAGAAAAATGATTTCAGTAAGCTGGTGTTTGTCTTCCTTGATGAAGATAACGCTTATGCCGCAGCGCGTAGCGGCCAACTGGGACTCGTACGTATCGCACCGTCGATGGCGGTCGCTCCTCAGCAGAAAAATTTGAAACTTTGGGTACGCGACAGCGTGGAAAACCGGGGCATTGTGTTCCCGATGGTTCCTGCAGGTAAAAAAGACGCCAATGGCTATCCGATTGGGAACGATATCACTGCCGATGTTGCCATCAGGCGCGCCATCAACTACGCCATCGACCGTAAGCAGCTTGCCGATCAGGTCATGGAAGGTCATGCGATTCCGGCGTATAGCGCGGTTCAGGGGCTGCCATGGCAGGGACAATCAGTTGCGTTCAAAGATGGCGATAGTGAAAAAGCGCGAACGATTCTGGAAGAAGCCGGCTGGAAGGTGGGTAAAGATGGCGTACGTGTGAAGGACGGTAAAGAGGCTCGCTTAACGTTGTGGTACGCCAGCGGTGACAGTACACGCCGGGATTTAGCCGAAGCCGTACGTGCGATGCTGGAGCCAGTGGGTATTCAAATTTCTCTGCAATCCGGGAGCTGGGAAACTGTTGAGCGGCATATGCATGCCAACCCGACGCTGTTTGGCTGGGGAAGTCTGGATCCGATGGAGCTTTTCCATCACTACAGTAATCAGGCTGCGGGCGTGGAATATTACAATCCAGGCTATTACAGCAATCCTGTCGTTGAGCAGCATCTTAAACAGGCAATTGACGCTCCGGACTGGCAAAAAGCGTTGCCGTTCTGGCAACAAGTTGAGTGGGATGGCAAGCAAGGGGCTGGCGTGCAGGGCGATGCTGCCTGGGCATGGCTGCTGAATATTCAGCATACCTACCTGGCAAATCCGTGTATTGACTTAGGTAAAGGCGCACCGGAGATTCACGGTAGCTGGTCACTGCTCAATAATCTGGATGAATGGACCTGGACCTGCCGTTGATGAAGTCTGTTGTGGGCCATTTTCTACGGCTGATAGTGTTATTAGTGCTGGTTGCGGCTGGCACTTTTGTGCTGCTCAGCTTTTCTCCGGTCGATCCGATTCGGGCTTATATCGGCAACGATCTCCTGCATGTGCCGCCGGAGCAATATGCGCGTATCGCGGCTCGCTGGGGATTGGACCAACCGCTATGGGAGCGTTTTAGTCACTGGTTTGTCCGTGTATTACAGGGCGATCTCGGCTATTCAATGTTGTTTAACGCACCGGTTGCCAGCGTGATCAAGGAGCGCTTTGCGACTTCGTTTGCGCTGCTTGGTGGCGCGTGGCTACTCTCTGGCATATTGGGAACGGCAATGGGGTTTGTCGCGGGTCGCTACCTGAATCGCTGGCCGGATAAAGCAATCTGTCGCCTCAGTTATCTGCTTTCTTCGCTGCCGACCTTCTGGATTGGCATGCTGTTGCTGGCATTATTTGCCGTGCGCTGGCCGGTATTTCCGGTCTGCTGCGCGTGGGAGCCGGGCAATAGCGGCGATATGGCGACGCTGACTGAGCGTCTGCGCCATCTGGTGCTTCCCGTTTGCGCGCTCAGTTTGCTGGGACTGGGACAAATTACGCTTCATACGAGGGAAAGCATCGCCAGCGTGATGAAAAGCGATTTTGTCCGTTTTGCGCGTTCTCAGGGAGATAAAGGCTGGTCACTGTTACGCCATCAGGTTCTGCGTCATGCAATTACGCCTGCACTGTGTTTGCAGTTTGCCTCGCTGGGGGAGCTGTTGGGAGGCGCATTATTGGCCGAAAAAGTCTTTGCTTACCCGGGACTGGGGCAGGCCACTATTGATGCCGGATTACGTGGAGATCTGCCGTTACTGATGGGAATTGTATTGTTCAGTACCGTATTGGTGTTTATTGGTAACTCGCTGTCTACCTGGCTTGTCCGTATGTTGAACCGTGCTCTGGAACGACCTGATGCTCTATAACCCGACGCCGACGCTGATTCGTCTTTTGCTTTCTTTTAGCTGCCTGTTATTCATTGCAGTGTATGGTGCCGCAATGCTGGATAACCCGTTGAGCGTTAATCTGCTTGCCCGGCATTTACCGCCTGATGCGCTGTACTGGTTTGGCACCGATAACCTTGGTCGCGACCTGTGGATCCGTTGTTTTCAGGGGGCACTAACCAGTCTGCAAATTGGTATTGGCGCGGCATTGTGCAGCGGTTTCATCGCGTTAGTGATGGCGGCGGTTTCGCGCATACATCCGCGTCTGGATGTGCTTATGCGCCTGATTACCGATGCCATGCTGTCGATGCCGCATCTGCTGTTGCTCATTTTGATCTGTTTTACGCTGGGCGGTGGGAAAAACGGCGTGATTATGGCGGTTGCGCTGACCCACTGGCCGCGTTTGGCGCTAATCCTGCGTGCTGAAGCGCAGCGCGTGGCCCACAGTGACTACTTGACGCTGACCTGGCGCCTGGGGCACGGCCATTTTTACTGCTGGCGACATCACTATCTACCCGCCTTATTACCTCAATGGCTAACGGGAACACTACTGATGTTTCCCCACGCGGTGTTGCACAGTGCGGCGTTAAGCTTCCTCGGTTTTGGGCTGGCACCGCATGAACCGTCACTGGGACTGCTGCTGGCGGATGCGCTGAGATTTATCAGTCATGGCGATTGGTGGTTGGTGCTGTTTCCGGGACTGATGCTGTTCAGTCTGGTGATGTTATTCGATCAGCTCGCAAGGGCGGTACATCGTTTATGGTTACAAGGTGACGCATGTTGAGTTTAAGACAGGTCTCGCTGGAGGTGGCGCGTTATCGCTGGTACGGCGCGAGAAACTGGTCTTCGCTGTTGCAGGATATCTCTTTCGACGTGGCACCGGGTCAAATGGTGGCGTTAGTGGGAGGAAGCGGGGAGGGTAAGAGCCTGCTGCTGCAATGCCTGCTCGATCTCTTACCGGAGAATTTGCGCTTCCAGGGCACTATCACACTGGAGGGCAAAACGCTGAACAGCGATGATATTCGCAAATGTCGTGGCGATACCTTCAGCTATGTCCCGCAAGGCGTTCAGGCGCTTAACCCGCTGCTCTCGATTGAAAAGCATCTGCGCAGGGCATGCCAGCTTTCTGGCCAACAATGGAATGCCGGAAAAATTGAACGATTGCTCCAGCGTAGCCGACTGGAAAGTCGCGTATTAGATGCTTTTCCGCGCCAGCTTTCAGGCGGTATGGCGAAACGTGTCCTGGCCTGTCATGCGTCTCTGAGTCAGGCTCGCTATATTCTGGCGGATGAAATTACCGCCTGGCTTGATGCACCTCTGGCTAATCAACTCCTTGAACAGTTGCGTGAGCAATGTGAGCAAGGGGCTGGCGTTTTATGGGTAACGCATGACCTCACGCTGGCGGCCCGCCATGCGGATCGTATTGTCGCGCTGCATCAGGGAAGGGTGTCGGATAACGTCAGCCGGGAACAGCTGTTACGCGGAGAGATTAGCGAACATCTGCAACGACAATGGCGGGCGCTGCCTGAAAGAAATCAACTTTTTGGAGAGCGCGATGTTGTGCTGTCGTGATGTAACAATCCGTCAGGGAGAAAAGGTTCTGTGGCAAAATCTGACCTTCTCTCTACACCCTGGAGAACGTATTGGGATTTGTGCGCCAAGTGGGACGGGCAAAACGACGCTGGGACGCGTGCTGGCGGGCTGGCAGAAACCAACTTCGGGTGACATTCTGGTTGATGAACAACCGTTACCGATGCACCAGTATTGCCCGGTGCAACTGGTGCCACAGCATCCGGAATTAACTTTTAACCCCCGACGCAGCACCGGTGATGCGGTTCATGATGCCTGGCGACCGGATGCTGAAATGCTTACCCGTCTTCACATCAACCCAGAGTGGTTAACTCGCCGCCCCGGACAACTTTCTGGCGGTGAACTGGCGCGAATTGCTTTACTTCGTGCGCTGGACCCGCGGACACGTTTTCTTATTGCTGATGAAATTACCGCCCAGCTCGATCCTTCCATTCAACGGGATATCTGGGCGCTGATGCTTGAAGAATGCCAGCGTCGGCCATTGGCTATGCTGATTATCAGCCATCAACAGGCCCTGCTTGAGCAGCTTTGTTCCAGCAAACTCCTTGTAACGTGAAATGAGATAAGGCTTGTAGCTGATCTATTGATTAAATTGATATGTTATATTATAACATTCACTCGCAAATGATTTGAGGGTGAAATTTTGGCTATTTGTATTAAAAAACTGACAATTGCTCTGGGGATGCTTGTAGTCAGTGGTTCGGTTATGGCGCACGGTCATCATTCCCATGGTGCGCCGATGAGCGAAGCAGAACAAAAGGCGTCGGAAGGGGTTTTTGATGATAACCAGGTGCAAAATAGGGCGCTGACCGACTGGGATGGCATGTGGCAATCTGTCTATCCGTATCTGGTCAGCGGCGAGCTTGATCCGGTCTTCAAAAAGAAAGCGGAGAAAGACAAAAGCAAAACGGCAGAACAAATTAAAGATTACTACCGTAAAGGTTATGCAACCAACGTAGACACCATCGGCATCGAAAATGACGTAATGGAATTTCACACCGGTAATCAGGTTGCATCATGTAAATACGACTACGCCGGTTATAAAATTCTGCACTATAAGTCAGGCAAGAAAGGTGTACGTTATCTGTTTGAGTGTAAAGACGCTAACAGCAAAGCACCTAAATACGTGCAATTCAGCGATCATATTATCGCGCCGCGTAAATCGAGCCACTTCCATATTTTTATGGGAAATACCTCGCAGGCAGCCTTGCTTGAAGAGATGGAAAACTGGCCTACCTACTACCCTTACCAGTTGAAGGGAGAAGAGGTTGTGGATGAGATGCTGCACCATTAATCCGGGCTAACCTTATCTGTACACACCCGTCACCAGTGGCGGGTTTTTTAATTCATAACCTTCTCTTTCCATCACCCGATGCATTCGTTAGCATATTGTCTCGCAGCAAGTGCATGTGTTTTTTCAGGAAGAGGTTAACGTGTTCGCAGAGTATGGAGTTCTGAATTACTGGACGTATCTGGTGGGGGCTATTTTTATCGTGCTGGTACCGGGGCCAAATACGATATTTGTGTTGAAGAACAGCGTTGGTCGGGGAGTGAAGGGCGGTTATCTCGCCGCAAGCGGTGTGTTTATCGGCGATGCCGTGTTAATGTTTTTGGCCTATGCCGGAGTTGCCGCATTGATCAAAACAACGCCCGTTTTGTTCAACATCGTTCGCTATCTTGGCGCGTTTTATCTGCTGTACCTCGGTGCGAAGATCCTGTATGCAACACTGAAATCGAAAGCTGGCGATGCCGCGCCTGAAGAAGTCCCGTTTGGCGCTATTTTTAAACGTGCGTTAATTCTGAGCCTGACGAATCCTAAAGCTATTTTGTTTTATGTGTCGTTCTTCGTGCAGTTTATTGATGTCAATGCGCCGCACTCAGGGCTGTCATTCTTTATTTTGGCTATTACGCTTGAGATAGTGAGCTTTTTCTATCTGAGCTTTCTTATTTTCTCCGGCGCGTTCGTGACGCAGTATATCCGTACGAAGAAAAAGCTGGCCAAAGTGGGTAATTCCCTTATTGGTCTGATTTTTGTTGGTTTTGCCGCTCGTCTGGCCACGCTTCAGTCGTGACGCCATTGGCCCGTTGGTTACGGCGGGCCTTCAATATTACACCCTGCAATTCATTTATAATTGTATTGTTATAACCAATAAATGGTATTTTAAATGTATATTATGAGGCGTACCCTGTGTACAGCAGCGGTTCAGTAAGAACTCGCTGGTTGTCGACTGGAAAAGGGAAGAAAAATGCTTCAAATTCCACAGAACCATATCCATACACGCTCTACTCCATTCTGGAACAAAGAAACGGCACCTGCCGGAATTTTCGAACGCCACCTTGATAAAGGAACCCGTGCCGGGGTTTATCCTCGACTTTCGGTTATGCAGGGGGCGGTCAAATATCTCGGATACGCAGATGAACATAGCCCGGAGCCCGTAGAGGTGATGGTTATTGAAGCCGGTCAGTTTGGCGTTTTTCCACCGGAAAAATGGCATAACATCGAAGTGATGACCGACGACACTTACTTTAATATCGATTTTTTCGTTGCCCCGGAAGTTCTGATGGAGAGCGCGAATCAACGAAAAGTCGTGCGCACCGGCAAGGAGTAAATCATGGGCAAAGCAACCTATACCGTAACAGTGACCAATAACAGCAACGGCGTGTCAGTCGATTATGAAACTGAAGCGCCGATGACGCTGTTGATTCCGGATGTGGCCGCTGAAGTGGTTAAAGACCTGGTCAATACGGTACGTTCATACGATACCGAGAATGAGCACGACGTCTGCGGCTGGTAGATGTTAGCCTCTGCCTCTGATTGCATATTTTCGTTTTTGATTTATAAACCGCACTGCGTTTCTCTGGCGCAGAGCGGTTTTTTTATCCGTGTTAAACCTGGAAATATCCGGAAAAAGATTTCTTAAGAATACCTTAAGAAATCCGCATTGATTGCTAATGTTGGATCATTCACAGGGGTTATGATCGTGAAACAGTCACAATACAGAACCTCGCTTATGAAACTGAATACCCGACTAACATTACCCACTTTCATTCTTGGGCTGATCATCGTAGCGATCCCGTTCACTGCGAACTGGAATCTACCTTTGCTCAACGGTACTGTCGTCAGATGGATTGAGAATGGCCAGGCGTTATGGCTGCTGTTTGGAGCGCTTTTTACTCTCAGCTACATCCGGCCTTTATCACGTCCTGAAGGCGAGAAACAATTTTGGCTTTGGGCGGCTGTGTGGTGGTTGGTGTTGCTGGGTCGCAGTACCAGTTGGGGCCGTGATTATTTCCCCGAGCACCCTAAACTTCTGTTCAGAGTTATCTCAGTGGTATTGATTGCAATGATTATTCTGCCTGTCCTGATATCAAAACGCTTACGCCAGGATATTGCCCGTCGCTTACGCAATGAACCGCTGCCGCTATGGCTGTTAGCGATCACCACCTGTGCATTTTTGATCTCCGATACGGTAGAGCATCATCGTCTGCTGGCCCCTGTCTTTTTGCACAACGCGCAGTACGGCGATCTCATTGAAGAGCTGTATGAACTCCCGTTTATGGTAGGATTGTTCCTGATGAACCTCGGTTTTATGCAGCGGGATAAGCAGGAAGAATCTGCTGCTATTCGCTTTAGTGAACCACAGCTGGCGAAGTAACGAGAAAATACCTGAGTCTGGATGACCAGACTCAGGCGGTTAGCGAGGTGACTTACGCAATGGCCTCGCACAAGCGTGATTTCATGTCGCTATACGTCTGTGCGGCATACTTTTCAGCCCATCCCTGATCGCTAATGTGCTCAATACTTACGGCGCAATATTTGGTTTCCGGCGTTTTCGAAATAGGATCGAGGTTATCCTGGGTTAACTCGTTACACGCACCAATCCACCATTGATAGGTCATATACACCGTTCCGGTATTGATACGCTCGGATACATCCGCGCGGCTGATGACCTTACCACGACGCGAGCTGACCCATACCAGGTCACGATGACGAATACCCAGTTTTTCTGCATCATGAGTATTGATTTGCACATACCCAGGCTCATCTGCCAGGGCTTGCAGCGCTGCGCAGTTGCCGGTCATTGAACGACAAGAGTAGTGCCCAACTTCACGCACTGTACACAGGACCAGCGGATACTTTTCATCAGGAACTTCTGCGGGCGCTCGCCATTGTGCGGCAAACAGTTTGCCTTTGCCATTGGCGGTATCAAACTGGCTGTTCGCGTAAAGGTAAGGTGTGCCGGGGTGATCGAGCTCCGGACATGGCCACTGAACATGCCCCATTTCACCCATTTTCTCATAGGTTACGCCGTAGAACAGCGGGCACAGCTCGCGCATCTCATCCCAGATTTGCTGGTTACTTTGATACCGCATGGGATAGCCCATTTCACTGGCCAGCAGGCTGATGATCTCCCAGTCACGCTTGACATCACCTGAGGGTTCAATCGCTTTTTCAAAACGCTGGAATCCACGATCGGCGCAGGTAAAGACGCCACCGTGTTCACCCCAGGAGGTGGCCGGCAGGAGGACGTCGGCCATTTCCGCTGTCTTGGTCATGAAGATATCCTGCACGACAATAAAATCGAGCGCGTTAAACCCTTCGCGGACCAGACCTAAATCGGCCTCGGTTTGCAACGGATCCTCCCCCATGATGTAGTAGGCTTTAATTTTGCCTTCAATAGCCAGATGCGGAACTTCGGTGATGCGCGTCCCAACCTTGTCATCCATCTGATTAACGTCAATGCCCCAGGCGTTGGCGAATTTCTCCCTGATGGTGAAATCGGTCACGTCCTGATACCCAGGGAACTGGTTAGGCAGTACCCCCATATCGCACGCGCCTTGCACGTTATTCTGCCCACGCACCGGCCCAACGCCGACGTTAGGACGTCCCAGATTGCCGGTCAGCAACGCCAGGCTCGACAAACCACGAACCACGTCAACGGCCTGGCCAAACTGGGTGACGCCCATTCCCCACATCACGGTTGCCGATGGCGCTGCGGCAAATGTACGCATCGCCTGACGAACCTGCTGTGCGGGAACACCCGTTAAATGTTCAACGGCTTCAGGCGCATAGTCCTTCACGGTTTCCCAGTATGTTTCCAGTCCTTCCGCATGCTTTTGTACATACTCGCGATCGTAGAGTTGCTCTTCGATGAGGACATGGCCAAAGGCGTTAACCAGTGCCATATTACAACCGTTTTTTAACTGCAAATGTTGGTCAGCGATACGAGCAGTTTCAATACGACGTGGGTCACAGACAATGATTTTTGCGCCATTCTGGCGAGCTTTAATTACCCGGCGAGCCACGATCGGGTGCGAGTCGGCGCAGTTATAGCCAAAGATCAGCAGACATTTTGAGTTTTCAATGTCGCTGATGGAATTGCTCATGGCGCCATTGCCTAATGTTTCCTGTAACCCGGCAACGGAAGGGCCGTGACAGACACGGGCGCAGCAATCGACATTATTGGTATGGAGAACGCCACGTGCGAATTTTTGCATCACGTAGTTGGTTTCATTCCCTGTTCCACGTGAAGACCCGGTGGTCATAATGGCGCGGGGGCCATAGGTATTTTTGATTTCAGATAAGCGTTTTGCGGTGTAACGAATGGCTTCATCCCAGCTAACGGGAGTGAATTTTCCACCTTTTTCATAACGGATCATCGGGCGAGTCAGACGGGGAGTCAGAAGGCGAGTGTCGTTAAGAAAATCCCAACCATAGTAGCCTTTCAGGCATAACTGATTTTGGTTCGTTACACCCTCTGCGGCCTCGGCGCGGATGATTTTGTTATTCTCAACAACAAGCTTGAGCTTGCACCCGGCCCCACAGTATGGGCATACACTGGTGATTTTTTTCATCAATAACAGACCTGTTAAATGCTGAAATAGCGCGAATTGTAAACGGAGCCGCGCGATACGCATCGCGGACTACGATTTGTCATAGTGACCGGCTGTTTAAGCATAAATCGTGCCAGAAGTGAAAACCCAGTAATTGCAGGGACTGAGGGCGAATGAGTAAAGCAGAATGACTGACGATTCGACATTAATGACGAGCTACGTCAGGGAAAATGTCGCATCGAATGGTTTAACCTTATGAAAGATCAGAAAAAGATGAAAATAGCAGGTGATACCGATCACAAATTTTAATTTTTCAGCGCTATGCTATGCTTTTATACAACGAGCGAATCGTTAACTTAAAAACATAAGTGAGGGATATTATGGGCATTATTTCATGGGTGATTTTCGGTCTTATCGCTGGGATTTTGGCAAAATGGATTATGCCGGGTAAAGATGGCGGCGGATTCTTTATGACCATCATCTTAGGGGTTGTCGGTGCGGTAGTGGGTGGCTGGATCAGTACCTTCTTTGGTTTTGGTAAAGTTGATGGTTTCAACTTTGGCAGTTTTGTCGTAGCGGTTATCGGTGCGATTGTGGTGTTGTTTATCTATAGAAAAGTCAAAAGTTAAGTAAACATGCAGACAATAGAGGCCACTGATAAGTGGCCTTTTTCTTTGGTTACCACCACCCCAGTTCCGTGCCCAGAACCACGATGATAGCCACGCCAATCATAATAAGCGTTGTTTTTTTCATCGTTATGCTCCAGGCGCAGCGTAACCGCCAATAAAAAACCAGGATAAGAAAACGACAGCGGAAATGAAAATAATGACAGGGAAAATAATACCGAGTCGCATACGATTATCTACCAGAGTTATTTAAAGACGAGTCAGCATAGCAGGGGTTAATGTACGACAAAAGCGGTTTTATCCTGACGCTTTTTATCCTTGTACATTGCGCTGTCTGCGAGATGAAGCGCACAGTTTACATCAGTCTCCAGCGGATCAATTTCCACCACGCCCAGACTGGCACCAGGATAAAACAGATGAATATCGCCCAGGTGATAGTCGCCGCAAATTTGCTGCTGCAACTGATGTTTCACCTGCTGCAGACGAACACGTTGCTCCCTGTCATCTTCCGGCGACAGGCGAGCGACTAAAAATTCGTCACCGCCCAGTCGACCGAGAATGTCATTATCACTACATTTACGCAGCAGGCGGTGGCCAATCTGGATCAGGAACTGGTCGCCAACCTCGTGGCCAAAGCGGTCATTGATCAATTTGAAATCATCCAAATCGATATAGGCGACAACTATCTTCTGCCTGAGGTGGCGGGCGAGCGAAAAAAGGGTCTCTACATTTTCAAAAATTGCGCGCCGATTCGGTAATCCGGTCAGGGCATCGGTGTAGGAGTGAGCAATCAGCGCAGCGTTCGCTTCACGTAACTGAGCAACCAGCGACTCTTTTTGAATAGACTGGGCGATTAGTCCGGCAAACAGATGCAACACCTGTTCACCACGTTCGCTTAACGCATGCTGGCGGCGACTGGTGGCGCAGAGCGTACCGTAAAACGTTCCGTCCGGAAGATGAACGGGAGTACTCAGAAAAGTGGTGATGTCCAGTGCGCGAGCGGTGGTACATTCCGGCCATCGTACGGGCACGTTGTCGCTGTACAGACAGTTTTCCTCAATAGCGCGTTTGCACAGCGTCTCATCCCACGGTACGGACAGCCCTTCGGGGATCTGCATTTGGCAGCTATTACGCGCATACAGAATATGCTGCAGACGGGCATCCAGATCGACCTTGGTCAAGTATGTAGATTCCATCTCAGTCACTACTTCCAGCATTTCCAGAAGTTGGCGTACCAGACTCTCAACTGACTGCTCCGTGGCTAAGGATTGTGAGACTCTGGCAAGGATCATGTCCGACATGAGGTGTAAATACTCCTGAGTGATGACAAGGCTGGCGTGGGCGCATGATAGAACATCAGGGAGCAAGATGAAACACGTGTTTCTGGCTGAAATGTAATCATAAAATTGAAATTAGAACGTAAAACATGGAGATAGAAGGGAAGTCGGGGTAACCTGCCGGAATAATGCTTTTAAACAGGAGTAGAGATGAAACTAGCGTCTATTATTTTGCCCGGCTTGCTGGTGCTGGCGGGGTGTACCACGCAGCCTGATGCCCCTAAACCACCAAAAATCGGCATGGCGAATCCGGCATCGGTGTATTGCGAACAAAAGGGCGGTACGCTGGTTGCGGTGCAGACTCCGCAAGGCGTAAGGTCAGACTGCAAACTACCCGGAGGGGAAGTGATTGATGAATGGGCGCTCTGGCGTAGAGATCATCCGACAGCGGGCAAGTGATACGCGGTCAGCATTGACGTAGCCACTCAGCGAGCACCAGCGCGTGGTTTTGCTGGGTATTTTTCGCCGCATACAGTAGCGTTAAGGTTTGCTGTCGGGCAATCTCTGCGAGGCGCTTTCCTTCTTGCTGCTGTTGAGCCAGTTCAGCGCGATATTGCTCAGAAAAATGCGAGAAATCAATCAACTCTGCGTGGAATGCCTTACGTAAATCAGATGACGGGGTAAGTGCTTTATTCCATTCGTTGAAAATAAGATCGCTCTTTTTCACCCCGCGAGGCCATAACCGGTCGACCAACACGCGGTAACCATCGCTTTTTTCTGCCGGGTCATACACACGTTTGCACTGAATATTCATCTCTTCATCCGCTCCATTAAGCTATCGCTATTACGGTTAAATAAGATCGTAAAACGTGACCATTATAGCATTCCGCCAGCCCTGACTCCCAATTTAAGGGATTGTGATACCAACAAAAAATCGGTAGGCTGAGGCTCCTTATAGTGTCCCTCATTGTCTGGACATAAGGAACGTTTAATGGAAATTTCCCCGATTAAAGATACGCTTCGCATTGCGCTGGTGGGCGATTACAACCCCGATATTGTGGCGCATCAGGCTATTCCTCTTGCCATTGATGATGCCGCTGCCGTCCTGGAATTAGTGGCTGATTATGACTGGCTAACCACATCTGATATCAGCAGCAGTGAGGACCTGGTAGGTTATGATGCCATTTGGGTCGTTCCAGGCAGTCCTTATCGCCACCTGGAAGGGGCGCTGATCGCGATACGCTATGCGCGTGAAAACAGCATCCCATTCCTGGGTACCTGTGGCGGCTTTCAACATGCCATTCTGGAGTATGCCCACAACGTGCTGGGCTGGATCGACGCCGCCCACGCGGAGACGGACACCACGGGTCGGATGGTGATAGCACCGTTGACCTGCTCGCTGGTAGAAAAAACGGATGATATTGAGCTTCGGGCCAATACGCTGATTGCCAAAGCCTACGGACGGGATGTTATCTCGGAGGGATATCACTGCAACTACGGCGTATCGGAAGATTTTGCCGCTGAGCTGGAGCGCGGCGATCTCCGTGTGACCGGTTGGGATGAGGCTGGTGATATTCGTGCCATTGAGCTGGTGACACATCCATTTTATGTCGGCACGCTCTTTCAGCATGAACGCGGAGCGCTGGCGGGAAAACCCGTACCTCTGGTTCAGGCGATGCTGCGCGCCGCGCGCGGATAAATATTGGGCAGGTTGTCCGCGAACCTGCCCTCTGCATTATGCGATCGCGATCTCCCGATTGCGCCCCGCGCACAAACCAAACACCGCCATCAGCATCGCTAACACGGCGACACCCGTTAATGGAATCAGCCAACTACCGTTGAGGTCGTGAATTTTCCCCATCAGCGGTGGCCCGCAGGCGGCCAGTAAATATCCGACAGACTGTGCCATGCCGGAGAGCGCTGCAGCCTGATGCGCTGAGCTTGCGCGCAGGCCAATAAAGGTTAAGCCGAGGATCATCGTCGCGCCTGAGCCAAAGCCAAACAGGATGGTCCATAGCAATGCCTGTTCGGGCATTATGGCGAATCCCGCCGCGCCGACAGCGCACATTAACGAAACCAGAGCGGCGATGGCGCGCTGATCCTTAAATCTGTTCAGGACGAGAGGGATCAATATTCCCGGCGCGGCAGTCGCCAGCTGCAGTAAACCATGCAACGAACCGGCCTGAGATTCACTGTAGCCATGGCTAATTAAAATGGCGGGGAGGCAGCCCATGATGACGGAAAAGGACCATGGGC
>OBVD01000300.1_pt1 | contig 44788 bp, 50 predicted proteins | sample 1495031 | NCBI WGS metagenome assembly OBVD01 (sample SAMEA2579967, study PRJEB22360) | human gut metagenome
TGCCAGGCGTCGGGGAGGCGCCCCGCCCCCAGCCGCTGCTGAATTTGATGGATATGCCAGGCTATCGCAAGGCGTTCAAAGCCATTAAGACGCTGGTTACTGAAGTGAGTGCGGAACATAATCTTAGCGTCGAGCTGCTTGCTTCGCGTCGTCAGATTAACCAGTTGCTCAACTGGCACTGGAAATTAAAGCCGCAGCAGTCCCTGCCGGAACTGATTTCCGGTTGGCGTGGCGAGTTGATGGCAGAACGACTCAACGCGCTCCTGCAGGAATACCCACAGTAGAAAACCTAAAAAAACGGGAGCTGGCGCTCCCGTTTTTAATCGGATTTGAGTTAGCGACACAGTGCCTGACGAATGGCTTCACCTACCTGTTGGGTGGTGGCGCAGCCTTTCATATCTGGCGTTTTCGGGCCGCTGGCAATGACCTGCTCAATTGCCGCCAGAATACCGTCGTGGGCGGCTTTATAGTTGGCATCACCGTTGCCAAGGAAGTCGAGCATCATGGCTCCAGCCCAGATAGTCGCTATAGGGTTGGCGATATTCTGACCGTAGATATCCGGGGCCGAACCGTGTACCGGCTCGAACAGGGACGGGAAGGTGCGTTCCGGATTTAAGTTGGCAGAAGGCGCAATGCCAATCGTTCCGGTACAGGCTGGACCGAGATCGGAGAGGATGTCACCAAACAGGTTGGAAGCAACCACGACGTCAAATCGCTCAGGCTGCATGACAAAGCGGGCGCACAGAATATCAATATGCTGTTTATCCCAGCGGATCTCAGGATAGTGTGACGCCATCGCTTCGACGCGTTCATCCCAGTAGGGCATGCTGATGGCCAGCCCATTGGATTTGGTCGCCGAAGTCAACGTTTTGCGTGGGCGACTTTGTGCCAGTTCAAAGGCAAAACGCAAAATTCGGTCGACGCCACGGCGGGTGAAGACCGACTCCTGGATCACCATCTCGTGTTCAGTACCTTCGCTCACGCGTCCGCCGAGGGCAGAGTATTCTCCCTCGGTGTTTTCGCGTACGACGTAGAAATCAATGTCGCCAGGCTGCTTGCCAACCAGTGGGCAAGGAACTCCCGGAAACAGGCGCACCGGTCGCAGGTTGACGTACTGGTCAAATTCGCGGCGAAACTTAAGCAGCGAACCCCATAATGAGATGTGGTCAGGCACGGTGTCCGGCCAGCCAACCGCGCCAAAATAGATAGCATCGAAGGATTGCAACTGCTCATGCCAGTCATCGGGCATCATTTTGCCGTGATGGGCGTAGTATTCGCAGCTGGCCCATTCCATTTGCTCAAAGCTGAGCGACAACCCCCAACGCTCGGCGGCTGCCTGCAAAACATGAATGCCCTCAGGCAGGACTTCTTTACCAATGCCATCTCCGGGGATAGCGGCGATACGCCAGGTTTTCTTCATAGCAGCTCTCACTTGTGCGCCATCAAAATTGACTTTCCCCTTATCCTATAATTGACTGATTAATAGTTAATCCCCCTAACTGGTGAAACATAAAACACAGATCATGAATAATCTGCCGCTGCTAAAAGATTTACGCGTCTTTATGCTGGTTGCCCGTCGTGCAGGATTTGCCGCTGTTGCCGAGGAACTGGGCGTATCACCGGCTTTTATCAGTAAGCGCGTTGCCCTGCTGGAGCAAACGCTGAATGTAGTGCTGCTGCATCGAACAACGCGGCGCGTAACCATCACGGAAGAGGGGGAGCGGATCTACGAATGGGCGCAGCGGATCCTACAGGATGTCGATCAAATGATGGACGAGCTTTCTGATGCCAGGCAGGTCCCGCGGGGGATGCTACGTATTATTAGTAGCTTTGGTTTTGGCCGCCGGGTGGTCGCTCCGGCGCTGTCGGCACTGGCAAAAGAGTACCCGCAGTTAGAACTGAGGTTCGATGTGGAAGATCGTCTGGTGGATATGGTGAATGAGGGCATCGATCTTGATATTCGTATCGGGGATGATATCGCGCCGAACCTGATTGCCCGCAAGCTGGCGACTAACTACCGTATTTTGTGCGCCTCGCCGGAATTTTTGACGCAGCATGGGACGCCGAAGCAACTCAACGATCTTGCCACTCTTCCTTGTCTGGTCATCAAAGAGCGCGACCATCCGTTTGGTATCTGGCAAATGCGCAATAAAGAGGGCGCGCATTCGATTAAAGTTACGGGACCTCTGTCGTCTAATCATGGCGAAGTGGTACATCAGTGGTGCCTTGATGGGCAGGGAATAGCCCTGCGGTCATGGTGGGACGTTTGCGACAACATTGCCAGCGGAAACCTGATACACATATTGCCCGAGTATTATCAACCAGCAAATATTTGGGCGGTGTATGTTTCCCGGCTGGCGACGTCGGCAAAAATCCGTATTACGGTCGAGTATTTGCGCCGCTATTTTACCGAAAACTATCCAAAGTTTACTTTGGAATAAAAGTGCAACAGGTTGGTAAGAAACAGAAAATAAAAAAGGCAGAATAATCTGCCTTTTTTGTAACGATGACTCTCTGAGTAAAGCCGTTATTTAGATTCTTCGGCTTCAGGCAATGTCACGTTAAGTTCGAGGATAGAAATATCACCGTCTTTTTGCTCAAGCTGTACGGTCACCATTTCAGGATCAATTTGTACATACTTGCAGATAACCTCGAGAATATCTTTCCTCAACTGCGGTAAATAATGTGGCTCGGCGTCACTACGACGGCGTTCCGCAACAATAATCTGCAGTCGCTCTTTAGCGATGTTCGCTGTGCTCTTTTTCCGCGAGAGAAAAAAATCCAGTAATGCCATAACTTATCCTCCGAACAGGCGTTTGAGGAAACCTTTCTTCTCTTCTTCAATGAAGCGGAAAGGACGTTCTTCTCCCAACAGACGGTCTACGGTATCAGCATAGGCTTTACCGGCATCAGCATTGATGTCGAGAATAACCGGCTCACCCTGGTTAGACGCGCGCAGGACTGACTGATCTTCAGGAATCACGCCAACCAGCTTGATTCGCAGAATTTCCAGTACGTCTTCCATGCTCAGCATGTCACCTTTATTTACGCGGCCAGGGTTGTAGCGCGTCAGCAACAAATGCTCTTTAATCGGATCTTCACCGTTTTCCGCACGACGAGATTTCGACGCCAGAATCCCCAGAATACGGTCAGAGTCACGTACAGAGGAAACTTCCGGGTTAGTGGTGATTATCGCTTCATCGGCAAAATACAGGGCCATCAGCGCACCGGTTTCAATACCCGCCGGAGAGTCGCAGACAATGAAGTCGAATTCCATCGTTTTCAGGTCGTCCAGAACTTTCGCGACGCCTTCACGCGTTAGCGCGTCTTTATCGCGAGTCTGTGAGGCCGGAAGAATAAAGAGATTTTCGGTACGCTTATCTTTGATTAACGCCTGATTTAACGACGCATCGCCCTGAATAACGTTGACGAAGTCATAAACGACGCGGCGTTCACAACCCATAATCAGATCGAGGTTACGCAGGCCGATATCAAAATCAATAACGACAGTTTTCTTTCCCTTCTGGGCCAAACCTGTAGCGATGGCCGCGCTGGAGGTGGTTTTGCCAACGCCCCCTTTACCCGAAGTAACAACAATAATGCGTGCCATAGAAATTCCTTGTTAAAAAGGGATCAATTCAACGGTTGAACTGTCAAAGCGTTCTCTGCTAATTGCAGACGTGCCGCTTTGCCATAAAATTCTGCTGGGATTTTATCACTCAGCCAATAAACACCTGCGATAGACACCAGTTCTGCCGTCAGATGGGTACAAAAAATTTGCGCTTCCCGATCACCGCTAGCGCCTGCCAACGCACGGCCTCTCATCATTCCATAAACATGAATATTGCCATCAGCGATAAGCTCTGCGCCTGCACTGACGTGGCTTGTAACAATCAGATCACATTGTGGTGCATAAATGCGCTGACCGGAACGAACCGGCACATTTATTAATCGTGTTTTTGTGATGGGAGTAACGTTTTGCGGCGGAGCGACGTGAGTCGGGGCCTCAACGGGCGCAGGACGAATAGCTTTTTCTTTACCTTCAGTCAGTAAAGGAAGACCCATTTCGTCGATTTCAGCCTTGAGTCTGGCGTCTTTGCATCCGCTAACGCCGATAATGCGCAATCCAGTAGACGCGACAACTTTCTGCAACGCTGACCAGTTTACTGGGCTTTCAAGACCACTCACGTTAACCACGACGGGAGCATGTTTTAAAAAAGCAGGTGCCTGCGCGATTTTGTCTTCCAACGCCTGACGAATAACCTCGGGTTCTGCTTCATGTAAGTGAACCACTGATAAGGTGAAGCTACTGCCTTTAAGCTCGATTGGCGTGTTTGACATCCTGGCCTTACTCAATTTGCTATTTATCATCCCCAGCGCGGGGTGATATTCCGAAGACTATAAGGCATGTTATAGTCAGTATTATATTGAGGCAAGCCACCATTCCGTGAATTCAGAGTAAAAGATATGTTTTGTGTGATCTACCGAAGCAGTAAACGTGACCAGACCTATTTATATGTCGAAAAAAAAGACGATTTCTCGCGAGTTCCTGAAGAACTGATGAAAGGATTTGGTCAGCCGACGCTGGCAATGATGTTGCCGCTTGATGGCCGTAAAAAGCTCGTTAATGCCGATCTGGAAAAAGTAAAACAGGCACTCACCGAGCAGGGCTATTATTTACAAATACCACCACCGCCAGAAGATTTACTTAAACAGCATCTGGCTGCGGCGAAACAAAATACACCAGACGCTAAACGTTAAACTGCATCCGGCAGCAGCACGCCCCATCGATGCAGTACCTGAAATCGATAACTACGTTAGGGGAAAATAATGTATCAACATCATAACTGGCATGGTGCTCTGCTGGATTATCCGGTGAGTAAGGTGGTTTGCGTAGGGAGTAACTATGCCAACCACATTAAAGAGATGGGCGGAACCCCTCCGGAAGAGCCGGTGTTGTTTATCAAACCGGAAACTGCGCTGTGCGATTTGCGCCAGCCGCTGGTGATCCCATCTGATATGGGTTCAGTTCACCATGAAGTTGAGCTGGCGGTACTGATTGGCGCGACCCTACGTCAGGCGACGGAAGAACATGTGCGCAAAGCCCTCGCGGGCTATGGCGTCGCGTTGGATCTGACCTTGCGTGATATTCAGGGCAAAATGAAGAAAGCGGGGCAGCCGTGGGAAAAAGCGAAGGGTTTTGATAACTCTTGTCCGCTGTCGGGGTTTATTCCGGTGGCCGAGTTTAACGGCGATCCGCAGGATACGATTCTGGGGTTAACGGTCAACGGTGAAACACGCCAGCACGGCTCCACAGCGGATATGATCCATCACATCGTTCCTTTGATTGCCTATATGAGCCGTTTCTTTACTCTCAAAGCGGGCGATGTTGTGCTGACGGGGACGCCAGCGGGTGTTGGGCCGTTAAACAGCGGTGATGAGCTGGCCATCAGTTTTCATGGTCAAACGCTGACGACACGCGTGCTGTAATCTCTTCTTGCCGCCTTTTCGGGCGGCAAAACTTGCATCAGCGTGCCAGACTGGTTATAAGGTGCAGCTTTATTGCAATAGCGGATACCCTGATGAGCGACATACCTTTCTGGCAAAGTAAAACCCTGGATGAAATGACCGATGCCGAGTGGGAGTCATTATGTGACGGGTGTGGTCAATGCTGCCTGCATAAGCTGATGGATGAAGACACCGACGAAATTTATTTTACCAATGTCGCGTGTAAGCAGCTCAATATCAAAACCTGTCAATGCCGTAATTACGAACGCCGATTCGAGTACGAGCCTGACTGTATCAAACTGACGCGCGATAATCTGCCTACCTTTGAATGGCTGCCGATGACCTGTGCGTATCGTCTGTTAGCGGAAGGTAAAGGGCTGCCGGAGTGGCATCCACTGCTGACGGGGTCCAAAGCGGCAATGCACGGCGAGCGTATTTCAGTACGTCATATTGCGGTGAAAGAATCGGAAGTGTGTGACTGGCAGGACCATATTTTGAACAAACCTTCATGGGCGGATTAACGTCATGAGATTAAAGGATTTTGTGTCTACTCGTTTTGAGCATGGGGCATCTGTGGGGCATTTCCTCCAAAATTAGCGTTCAATATTGCAAGTTGGTTGTCATTGTTGTCGGACATCCATTTCCCATAAACACTGTAAACCATCTGTGCCGACGTATGCCCCATTTGAGCTGCAATGAAGTTGGGGTTGGCCCCGGCACTTAATGCCCAGCAAGCATATGTGTGTCGAGACTCATATGACTTGCGGTGGGGAATTCCGCTCCTTCTTAATATATTGTTCCACGTTCCTGAGAATGATCCGGGTGAGTACCATTCACCTCCTTTCCCATTCCTTGCCGTTAGCCTGGGAACAAAAACGAATGTGCATTCATCCCGGCGAGTTCTGCCAAACTCTCTGAGATGAACGTCTATTTGGTGTTGTTTACCCATCCTGGTATAAGCCATCTGGCTTTTCAGTGCCTCAATAGCCGGAATGGTGAGGTTAATTGTACGGTTCCCGCTTTCTGTCTTTGGCGGTGTGAAGTGATTGGATATGGCAAGATTCCTGCTGATCCTAATCGTCCAGTTTTTAGTATCTATATCCTCCCATGCCAGTGCACATATCTCCCCGTGTCGCATACCAGTATTAAACGCAATCTTCCAGAGGTTGCGTATCTGTTCGCATGGGCATTTTTCAAGAAAACGATGATACTCATCACGGGTAAATGGTGACGGATCCGACTTAGATTTTTTTAGCGGGGTAACTGCAGCAAATGGCGATTTGCTTATGTACCCATTCAACACCGCAAAATCAAACATTCCCTTCATGCAGGTAACATAGACGTTAACCGTCCTGACCGTCCTACCTTTCTTCATTGACCTGTTTTTCTGGTGCGCACCGCATATCTGGTATCCGGTCAGCAATTCCTTCCTTACGTTAAGCACATCCTCATGAGTTATAGAATCAACCATCCGGCTGCTGCCGAGAATATCGGTTCCGATCGTGATGTACGATACGTATCGAAGATGGGCGTTAAGGGTTAAGTCCATCCTCTTAAGCTCCAGCCATTTAGCCGCCAGCTCAGCAACAGTTATCCCGGGTGGTGCAATGTTGAACTTCTTCAGGTTTGGTGATTGTGGGAACTGTCTGGCGTAATCGAATACCCCCGTTTTTATAGCGAAACAAACAGAGGCGCGAAGCTCTCCAGCAACGCGCCTGTTCTTTGCAGTATCAACAACACCAAGACTTTCTCTAACCCTTTTCCCGTTATATATGAACCATATGCGCAAAGCGCCTCCGTGGTTCTCCACTCCAGTTGGGTAACCAGACATAAAATTTCCTGCGTTAGTTTAATGGGGATGGTATTTAAGCAGATTTCTGGCGCGGGATCGCTGGCCGTTGTCGTTCAACCCAGTTATCGACTTCATGTCGGTTGTAGAGAATAGGGGAGTTCTCCTTTGGCTGGCAGTCTCCAGAATAGTGACGATACTCTCGACCCTCCATCCATGAATTTGTGCGTGCGGACTTGATCGCGTTCTTTGTCAGGCCAGTGATAGCCATCAGAACTTCTTCGGATACCCACTTGTTGGGCGTCAATTGGATAATGTCGCTCATGGTTTTCTCCAGGCAAAAAGAATGCCCTCACACTGGAGGGCAAATGGGGGATAACGTGGCAGTGCTTTCGCACCCGATAGCCAGCTCATAACTGGCTATCAGTTGCGTCATTCTTGCTGTTTAACTGTGTAATTCCCGTTCGGCTTAACACCAACTGAAAAGTAAGTGCCGTCGGTAATGCCGATTCCCCACACATCGCTCGTACCATCATCATGCCTCTTCTCGCTGATGAACTTGCGCAATGCGGCGATGGCGTTCTCAATATCCAGCGTTGAGTTAACCGTCATAGTGATGCGCATAATCTCTCCTCATACCGCCCGCATAGCGCGGAGGCGTTTTAAGTGTTCTGCTGTTTCGATTTCTTCGGAGATCCGCTCGGCCTGTGCTTTGGTCAGCGGTTCGAATTCGTGCTGAAAGCGGCCCATGCTGGCGATGCAGGTGCGACCGTTGCGGATGTAGTGGATGACTTCGTGGGTAGAGCGGAGGATTTTGCAGGGCGCGCCGTGTGGATCGGCATACCAGGTATTAGGCTGGATTATCCTGAACATTGGCTGACTCCTGCATCATGAGGAATACAATCATCGCGGCGCGAAGCGGATTATCGTCATACCTAGAAATCATTGTTGCATTGCTCAGTGCGTACGGTTTATCGGTATCATCTTTCCATTGATGCCACTCGATGTTGATTTTATTAGCCACGATAATCGGCCATGCATCAGATGGGTTTGTGCATGGCTCGAAAAACGAGTATTGATGTCGCCCATGGCGCCTAAAAATCACTGAGTGAGCTTCGCAAAAGTCCTCCTCGATGAAACCGCCGATCGCCATTGCTACGCGTTTGCTAACTTCAAAGTCGCTTAGCTTGCTGTAATCCATCACATGCCTCTCTGTTTATTCCGAAGCACAATGACGCCCTGGCACTCAGCGCACGTCTGGCAGCCGGGAACGGCAGCGCGCCTCGGCGCCGGGATATCCTCGCCGCACTCTTCGCAATGCTCAGCTGATACGGCGTTGCGGTCGATGCGGTGAGCGGAAAGGGCCGCGTTACGCTGAAGCTCTTCAATCTCTGCTGCGGTATCGATGATGTCGGCCATGGTCAAGACTCCCGGAACTGTCGGTTAATTCGGTTTAAGGTGAACGCGAGAAAATAAAAAGGCCGCATTAGCGACCTTGTGATTCGTTTGGTTAGCGTCATGATTCGACTCCGTATCGGCCTTGCATGCGACCGATGCTGCTAACGAATGCCACCAGGCTAATACCCAGCGGCGCAATTTTCTGGTGATGCTTCTTGATGATTGGCGGAACTACTGCATTCCATTTCGGCTTAGGCCTGCATTTCATAGCCTGCTGAATCTCTGCCACGCATTTACGTCCCTGTGCGCGTATTGCGTTGTCTTGCTCTGACGTCATGCGGCCTCCCTGCGAGCGAGAAGTTTCGCCCCGAAAGCCATAAGCTCGTCCCGATCCACAGTTGCGAAGTGGCAGTGTGTACGCGGGTACGGTCGCCAGATAATAAGCATCGATTCTTTGTTATTTCCCGATACTGGCTTACCGGTGACCGGGTTGATAAATGCCAGTCGACCGGCAGTGATAAAGCGAACCTCGCTGGCGGTCTGTATCGCTTCCTTGAACCAGCCGACCGAAGTATCTGCCGGTACCAACATTACCGTGCTGATCTGATTGACGCTCTCGGCGGCAGCCTTCTTAACGAACGGCGTGATGTCGCTGTATGGCGGGTTCAACCAGACGTAGCCAGGAGTGCTCAGGTAATCAGCCCAGGGCGTTCCCAGCGTATTCTGCTCGGCGGTGATGAACTTCCGGCACAGCGCGTTATTCGGCGCCGCGGCAGCATCAAGTTGGAAGCAGAACTCAGCATCAAGGGAAGCGAAGAGGGCTGGTGGAGTTCGCCAGAGGTCGCGCTGATCCGCTGGCGTGTTGCTGCCGGTGTAATCTGTCATGAGGAGATTTCCTTTTGTGATAGGTTTCGCCATGTAGTGTCATCATGGGTAAGCCTCCTGCCATGGATAAACGCATGAACGCTATGGGCTGGTATCTCCATTTTTTCAGCGATGACAGCTTGTGACAGGCCTTCTTCGTGAAGCGCTACACACAGAGAGACGTCGTGATCACTGTAAACTGCATGATGATGTCGCTCGCCAATGCAGAGCAAACTTAAGCCCAACAGGCTGGCTTTCCCCTTAACAGAATCGAGCGTGCGTCCGAGCTTTTCAGCAATTTGAGTGGCATTCATGGTGCCAGCACACGATCTCAATATCTGAAGTTCTACTGAGCTCCACCTGGTATAACTATCTCGAAGATTGAGGGACAATCTCGTACTCATCGTACGCACGGCTGCGTGAGTGCGGTGAAGTTCTGACGCGATATCACGCAACGTCATCACCCCGGCCATTCTCCGGAGAAAAGCAATGTCTGAATCAGACCAAGGCTTACCATTTGGATAGTTATGCTGCGGCATTGTTTTACTCCAGTGCACCGTTTCTTATTACTGACACCAACCTTTCAGCAGCTGATTTCTGCGCCGGAACGGAGGCGACAATCGTTGGCCTTTCTTTTTCGGCATTAACGCAGACACCACCCCAGCGCGAAATCAGGAAGAAGTCTTCCATCTCCGATGAGCCAGAACTGCTCGCCAGGTCCTCAATCATCTGGACGATATCGACGATTGAGTGATCAGCTATAAGCCGCTGAACTGCGTAGCCGAAGGCGTTTATCATCACCGCGTGGAACTGAATGTAGTCGCGCTTGTAATCCGCCTGGCTGGTGCCGTGACGAATCGCCTCGATCTGCGTCAGGGCCAACCAGGCCTCCCAGATGGATTCGATGTCGCCCATTTCCAGCGGCTTACTGCCAGCGTTGGCAAACTTGGCCGTCGCGTCGCTCAGAGCTTTGAAGCTCACCCACAGCTTACTTTTCGCAGGAACGACGTTGTGCTCGAAGTCGGTTACCTCTGCGAAGGTGTCATGCTGCGACAGGAACGTCACCATCCCCTGAGCCACTTCATTACGCCCGTCATAGGCCATGTTGATCGCAGCTGCTGGTTTGGAAACGTTGTTGTTGATATCGGAGAAGAACTGCTGGCGGGCCTTCAGCGGGAGATTGTGCGTCAGCATCAGCGGGATGCTGATCGGCTCCCCGTAAGTCCGGCAGAACTCAGTTAACCCGGCGGCGCGGTGCTGTCCGTCGAACAGCTTGATCACCGCATCCATAGGGAAGCGTGCGACGCCAACATTCGTATTGCCGAACTCCTCAAACTCAATAACCGCGTCGCAGTTGCCGACCAGCGGCGGGATGATGAATGGCTCTTTATTTTTGTAGGCATCGACGAGGTACTGGTAAAACTTCTTCACGCGTGCCTGGTTAATTTCGCGTTGCGAACGCTCGAGCGTGCTGCCGTGGTTGTCAGACGCAAGAATTCGCGTTAACGCTCGGGCAGGGGCAGTGATCATGTAAGTCACCGTGCCACCCTGCGTGCCGCGCGACGCCGGGAACTCAAAGAAATAATCGCCTACTTTGCTCATGCCGCCTCCTGCCTTTCTCTATATTCCTCAGCGAGCCGCTGCGCCTTTAATGGATTGCTTACCACTTCACCCCATGGCATTAGCCAGCCGTTACCAATGAAGGGAAGGCACAGTGTGCCAACCCTGATGTCATCGTGAGCGTGAGTCATAACGATTCCTTTTAGAAGGGGATGTCATCGTCGAACTGAGGATGCTGATTGTTCTGAGATACCTGGCGATTGGCCTGTTGCAGGCGAGACTCAGGGACTACATTAGGATCCTGCTGATTACCACCCCATCCGCCACTATGTGTTGGCGCACCCCAACCACCGCGAGAAGAATCGTGAGGTTTGCGGTCATCTTTGTCTTTCATGGTGCGCTCGAGAGTGGAGATCGCTTCTGCTGGTGTTTTATCGGTGAACTCTTTGTAGGTCAGGCGCGAACCTGCTTGGCAAACGCAAGAATGGCGGGCCGGTTAGTGCTGGGGGGATGTATCAGGTCGGCGAAGGCGGCATGCCGGAGATTTACCAGGCCAGCACTGGTAAGCAGTACATGATACCGGGTGACAACGGCAGGGTGATCAGCAATAAGGATATGACTTCTGGCGGTGGCGGGGTGGTAATCAACATCCAGAACTACACGTCATCCTCTGTCGATGCTCAGGCCGGTACTGACGGCAATGGCGGCGTGACAGTGGATGTAATCGTCGCTGACCTGAACAACGGCGGACCAATCAGTAACGCTATAACCAGCAACATGAATGTTAAACGCACGCCAAGGGGGCAGGGCTGATGCCAATTATCGACTATCCCGACTGGCTGCCGCTGGCGCAGAAGGCCAGCAAAAACATGACGCTCGATACCGGGTTCCAGACCGATCAGCCAGCGGTCGGCCCGGCTATCTTTCAGAATCAGACCGATGACCTGAAAGTGACATGGTCACTGACGTGGATCTTTACGTCGGCAGAGGAGCGTGCATTTCAGCAGTGGCTGCGCAGCCCTAACTACCTAAACCGTGGGCTAAATTGGTTCCGTATGAAGGTGAATCTCGGTGGCAGTGGGGTACAGCAGCAGGAACTCCACTTCACGCAGATGCCTGTTCAGACAAACATCACAAACGGCGTTGTTACATGGACTGGGACGGTTATAGCTAACCACCTCTACAACTCCGATGACGAGTTCGACGACATCATTGTTGAGCTTCCGCCGCCGTGGGATTCGTGGCTGGATATCGTAGTCACGGGTTATCCGGACGGACGCGATCCGGAATCTTTGCCGAGGGTACCGTAATGCCGAGCTTCAGGGAGTACAAGCAGCAACGACCGACACGCGGATTGTACGACACGATTACCTTCTACCACCCATCCTTTGGTTATGTGCGCCTGGTCGATAAGCAGTTTTTTCCCAAATCGCTTGGGGGCCAGACGTATACGCCAGCGCGCTTTGAAATCGAAGAGAGCCAGCAGAGTGGCACGCCGGTGATAGACGCGACGGTCAAGTTAGGGCGCCTGTCGTCTGATATTAAAACTCTGATGAAGCAGTGGAAGGGGGCGGCGCGTCTTACGGCCATCACGGCCACACGGCAAATCTTTGACAGCGGAGACGTGTCAGTGCCGATTAAGTCGTGGCAGTTATATGTCAAGACGGTAGATATTGACGCTGATGCCGCTTCTGTGACGCTTTCTGTTACTAACCCGCTGAACAACAACATAGGCCGACTTTATGATCCGCAGGAATACACCGGACTGCAGTACCTCTGATTTCATCAGCAAGGTGATCGGCGTGCCGTGGGCTAACCGGGCCTGCTCATTCGATAGGGTGGATTGCTGGGGACTGGTGGTGTTGTATTACCGTCACGTTCTCGGCATTGAGCTGCACCAGACTCCGGACTACGAAGCCGGTGAGGACTTCTTCACATGCTATCAAGGTGACGTAGTCTTCTGGCGCCAGGCCGATAAACCTGTCGAAGGCGGGATATTTGTCGGGTACCGCGGCGCGCAACCGACGCACGTTGGCCTGGTGATGAACCGGAAGGCGCTACACTCTCGGGGCGAGAACGGCAGCGTGCGCATGGACTCGTTGCTGGTCATTCAGCGGGCATTCACTAAAGTGGAGTATTTTTCTTATGGCGCTGGTTGAGATATCGAATTTTCCAGGAACGCCTAAGCTGCGTTGCAGGGTGCCAAACGGCACCCTTTTTTATGACTGGCTGTCGGCCAATGATGGCACCTTTCACCGTGATCTGCTGATCGTCCGTAACGGCGTGAGGTTAAATGATGATGATGAACTGGCGTTTGAACTGAGCGAACTGGACACTATCCAGATTTTCGACCAGCCAAAGGGCATCATTAGCGACATTCTCAGCCCAATCTTCAAAGTTGTTGGTGCTGTGTTTTCATTCCTTGCCCCGAAGCCAGCAATAGCCAATAACGGTGGAAACACTGTCGATTCTCCGAACAACAGTCTGACCGGGCAAACGAATACCGCAAGGGTATACAAAGCGAAGCCTGATATTTACGGGCAGGTCAGATCGTTTCCAGACTTGATTCAGGAATCGATGTTTGAATATGTACGCCAGAGTGAGAACGACGGCGGCCTGAAATACGTCACTGAGTGGATGTGTATCGGTATCGGTAAGTATGACTATGAATCTGTTCGTTACTCAGAGTCGAGTCTCGGATCGATGGCCGGTGCAGAGTATCAGTTTTATCAGCCTGGTGAAGTAATACCAACTATTAACGAGGGCTATTCGTTCGATGATGTCGACGGGCAGGAGATGCCAGGGCCAAACGAAAGCGATAATTTCCCGGTAGAATCGGCTACGGCTAATACCGTGGTAAGTGGTGAATATGCTGGTGGCCAGATAGCGATGAAAATCGTCAAGCAGGCTGAATTCGACTACTTCATGGGGCTGGCACTTCCACACTCCGTCACCTTTACCATCAACGTCACTTATAACACGACATCAGGCAGCGTTACTGAAGATGTACTTTTCTCAGGCACGCTGATTTCTGCGGTACAGAGTGATGATGGTTCCGTTATAGCCCCTGTTCAATGGTACACGTTCACCATGACAGATTTGCAGGGTCCGCCCACCGTTCCATCTACAGCCACCATTAACACGACGAAATTCATTCTCAATGATAATGAGGCGCTTGTTGTTGGGCCTTTCTTCTCGCCGGTTGAGTCAACAGAACTTTGGCTGCATACGCAGTCATCACTGGGTGGCGGTAACTGGACTGACTGGACGGTGACAATATGGAAAATCGACGACGATTACAATCAGATTCCAGGCACACAACAGGCCTTTACCTATCACCAGGGAACGCCACATAAGTCGACCAGCGAAGTGTTTTATCGCACTGATAAAATAATTCCAGCGGGAGGGTTTGGTAAATATGCCATCAATTTCCAGCGGACAAACAACTCCAATGATGCGTCCATTCTTAAGGTTGAGGAAATACATGCTGTCAATATCCGAAGTAACGTAGTTCATCCTTCCGATACGCTGGTTCGCGTCAAGGTACGGGCAACAGAGAACGCACTGGGAAGCCGTGACAGAAAGTATAACGCTCTGGTGACTCGTCAGACCATCAGTTACAACCTGACGACACAGACCGTCGATTATACATTGCGTCCATCGCGTTCCTTTGCTGACGCGGTTGCACATACCTGGCTTGTAATGGGCGGGCAGCCAGAAAGCAGCATTGACCTCTACGGGCTGTATTCGATTGCTGAAAGCCTGCCTGACGAACGGCTGGGTTACTTCGACTACACGTTTGACGACGAGAACGACTCGCTGGGCGACCGCGTACAGGCGATCTGCAATGCGGCGTCTGTCATGGCGTACTGGGATGACGGTGTACTGACGTTTACCCGTGATCAGAAAGTAGATTACCCGGCGGCAGTGTTTAACCGGGCGAACATGAAGACGGATGAGTACAAAATGACATATGAGGCTACGCTGCCTGGTGGTTACGACGGCGTTCAGGTCTCCTATGTTCACCCGACAACGAATAACAAGACGTACATCAATTACCGCGTGTTGAACGGAGCTATTGTCGAGCAGGAAGCGGAGAACCCGAACAAGCTGGAGATAGTTGGATTCCGTAACGAGTATCAGGCTCGGGACCGAGCGCTACGCGAAACAAAGCGTCTGATTTACTCACGGGTGAAGATGAACGCCAAGGTATTCGAGGACGGGATTATCCAGGTTGGAGGCGTCATTCAGATGCCGGACATCTACGACAGCAACCAGCAACAGGGTTACATCACCGGCCGCACCGGGAATGACTTCGACACCAGCGAGCCGATCACATTTTTCGGTTCTATGTATGTTCTGGTCACAGATAGTCTTGGTAACCCGACACTGCGTTATTCCGCAATGCCACGCAGCGACACAAAATACGGCTTCACTGCGGCAATTCCCAATATTCAGCTCAACATATGGAACGGAGACACAGTGCAACTCCCGTCGCGCTATCTCATAGCGACTGTGGCAGAACTGGACAGTCAGCTATGGACGGTCAACAGCATCAAACCAAATTCAGATAATACGGTATCTCTTACCGTCGCAGAGTACAGCGACGCCATCTACCAATGAGAACCTTCACCGACCAACAAGATCCGGCCACTGCGCCGGGTTTTTTAATGGGAAAATTATGAGCACTACACCTACTAATCTGCCAGTACCAAGCGAAAAGCCGCAAGACCTGAGGTTCAATGCGGGTAAAATTGACGAGTTTGTCACTTCTATGGCTCTTCAGTACATCGATCGTTTTGGTCATGCTCATTATACGATTGAAGGGCTTAAGCAGCTAACTCTCCAGCATATCTACAATCTCGGATGGAGTCTTGCAGGAACATTTCAGGGAGGGGGAACAGTAACCGCTGCTGGTGATGTATTGCAGGACACGTCAACAAATGTCTGGTATCGATGGGATGACCTGACAACATTACCTAAAACAGTCACGCCAGGATCAACGCCAGAATCTTCTGGTGGAACTGGTGAAGGGAAATGGCAGCCGGTAGATATTAGTGATGTTTTGAGAAAAGATTTAGCCGCCGGAACAGGTGCACTTATTGTTGGATATAACCTCAATCAACCATCATCAAAATTAACCACTGTAGACAGAAAACTCAGGAACTCTATCGATTTGGCTGCTGATTTTGTCCCTGGTGGGGTAATCACAGGTCAACCGGATCTGACAGCAAACCTGCAGGCCGCAATCGTTGCTGCTCACACGTTAGGGATTCCTGAGGTAACAGTAGTTGGTGATTTCTACATTTCGAATACGGTATTGTTATATCCTGGAGTTACGTTGAAGGGAGGAGGTTACGATAAGACTCTAATCCGCGCCTTATCAACTTTTCCCGTAGGAAACACAATGATCAGGTCACATAGACCATCTGGATGGGTTCCTGGATGCAATAATATTGGAATTAAGGACGTATATCTCGTCGGTCGTGCAGCCAAGGATATTCATGCCATAGATTTTGGTGATTGTAACTACTTTCATTTATATAGGTTAAGAGCTGATCTTTTCGATAAAGCAATTTCTTTTAACAGATGGATTGATGAGGGTAGGACAGGAACTTCACCAAACCTAACTTATCTGCGTGCTTTATTTCCATCATTAGGTGGGCAAGTATATTTTGGTAAGATTGAAATGTGCGCCGCTATTAATTGCGTTAGGGCATTATATTTTGCAGGTGTATATAATCGTAATACTGAAATCAGTTGTACGTGGTCATCTTGCGCATTAGCTTATGACCTAAGTAATGAGCGTGGTGTATACGAAACAAACACATTTATATCTACAAACGTTGAAGGTTGCGAAGAGGTATGGACATGGTTTTATAGCATAAATTCCCCTTATGCTAATACATGGATTACGATGTCTATCGATAATAGTAACGAATTTACTTGTCAGGCTCGCGATGGAGGAAGGCAAACATTCATCAACCTTTCATTATTTCCATACAACGATCCAAACAAAGTTAACTGGATTCTTGATAATCCAAACGGGCATAGAAGTACCGTCGTTGGTACTGATGTAGGTGAAAATTTGGGCGATTATCAGCTAAAAACCCAGTTTCGTGAAGAAATACATAGCATGGTGGGTTTTTATAATAAGATATTTGCTTCTGGGTCGTTATCATCAACGATTGCAGCAAATGGCGGAACATATAACACATCTGTTTTAGTTCCAGGGCTACCTTCAGGATCCGCAGTAAGTTGGACTCTGGGTAATCTATACCCTGGTATAGTTGTACAAGTAGCGTCAATATTAGCAGGGGCGGTTAATGTTCAAGTTGTCAATATTTCATCTAGTTCTGTTACTATTAACACTAACATTCAAATTACAGGTATATCAAAAAGTTTCTTATAAGATATATCATCGATGCTCAATGTAGTTAGTAATGAGGCATGCCGAATTTATAGGCATGCCTTCAATTTACTTAAAGTAAATAATTGATATATTATTGTATACGTAATAATTATATACATTGTTTGATGTTGCTGGATTCAAGGATGCTATATTAGCACGTATAAAGTCAATTTCCTTATCAGAAGCAAATTGTTTCCTTGGCATTCCATTTGCTAACAATGTATACCTTCCACCATCATATCCACCTCTAAATACTACAGGTAACAAGTCTTCTATGATTGGGAAAGATCTTAGTGCTGGTATTGTCCTTGGTGCGTGGCTTGGCTTGCCTATGATGGCTATTTTTTCACCTGATCCATATTGTTGCATATCAAATATTATAGATTTTGATATGGAATCAGCTTGACTAATCTCAAATTTTGATGCGTTTAAAGTAGTAGAGCACAAAACCAATTGAGGTATAAGTAGGAACAAACAAACTGGTATGGCAATTATATTACTGGCTCTAACTTTATGTAATACAATGATAGGAAGCACTAAGAAAACAGAAAGACCACAAAAAACCCTAGGGAAGAATGATGCGAACTTACCAAAATATACTATCCCACATATAGAGAATGCACATGTAATTACAGCAATAGAATAAAAAATCAGGATGTAAACATCTCTGTTTTTCAGTGAGCTGTGAATAACATACGCCAACGACACAATATAAGCGAAAGTGATTGGATATAATAACCCGCTTCCTAAAAGTTTTTTCACATATATTAGTGATGTGCTTATATTATTAATAAATATATTCACACCTTCAATGGATGGATCAATGGCTTTATTAAACTCAGTGAAATGGGCATTCAATGGAATAAATTTCAATATAAAAGCATATATTGCATAAGATAAAACAAAAATAATTGCACTATGCAAAATTGAAATTATTGATTTTTTTAAATCTCGGGTTTTGCAGTAGGCAACATAAGCATATATAGAAGTAAAGCTAATAAAAATATTAACAGATGACTGATACAGACAAAAAGATGAAACCAGTGATATTACTGTTAATACAGACCAAATCCATTTATTATCTCTATTCAATGCAAATGGAAGTGATGATAAAACCATGGCCAGAAGCATAAATGCTCCGTCAAATCTAAATAATAGATTTGAAATAAAGAAGGTGTTGGATAAAAATATAATTGGTATAATGTATTTAAAACTTCCTTCTTCATCGCAAAAGTTTTCTACTACTTTGTAAAAAACAAAAGAAAATAAAATTGAAGATGTCAGTAATGGTATAGGGTAAACATCTGGAAGATATGATGAATTTAATGGCAAAAATATCCTGTAAAAAATATCTGCCAAAGGTCGCCCATCATCACCCCATAAAAAATAAGCATCTACAACTCTGAATAAATCATCTCCATAATAAATGTCTGCAATTATAAATTGCAAAATATAAGCCATTACGCTAAATAAAATTAAAAACTTCCAGTCCTTAATCATTTTTTAATCACCATCTTTTTTAAAATGTACCTAGGCCTTGATTTCGACTCCACGTAAATTCTACCTATATACTCACCAAGAACTCCAATTCCAATTAATTGAACTCCACCAAGGAAAAGTATAGACACTAACAGAGATGTATATCCTCTGACAGGGTTACCAAATGCTAATGTGTCAACAATCATCCATGCACCATACATGAAAGAAATACCAGCTACTACAATTCCTATGTATGTCCACATGCGGAGAGGGAAAGTTGAAAAACTTGTGATCCCCTCAAGAGCAAGATTCCAAAGTTTCCAGCCGTTAAATTTTGAATCTCCAGCCACACGCTCAGCTCTGGCATATTCAACAACATCAGTTTTTCCTCCTACCCAGCTAAGAATACCTTTCATGAAGAGATTACGCTCTGGCAATTGCTTTATGTTCTCAACCACCTCACGTGACATTAGTCTAAAATCTCCAACATTCTCCTCAATTTTAGGAGTGCTTATCTTATTGTGTAGTTTGTAAAACCACTCTGCTGTCTTGCGCTTAAGTCTACCATCTGTAGAACGATCAGAGCGTTTTGCCAATACCATATCGGCGCCGGATTTCCATTTCTCAATGAGTCGAGGGATGACATCTATTGGGTCCTGCAGATCAACATCAATCGGGATTATTGCGTCTCCAGTTGCATGATCGAGGCCTGCGAAAAGTGCTGGCTCTTTTCCAAAGTTCCTGGTGAATGATAATGGCATTACGAGCGAGTCAGAAACTGCCAGTGCATTGATAATTGACTCTGTATTGTCCTTACTTCCATCATTGATGAATATTATCTCAACTTCGTATGGTTTCAGATCTTCAAATTCTCTAACGGTTTTATAAAAAATTGGTATGGTGGCTTCTTCATTGAAGACAGGAACAACCAAAGAAATTTTCATTTCGCATCCCTAAAGACTATGAACTTAGAATAAATAAAACCGCACACCAGACTGATGGCGGAGAAAGCGATTAATGTAATGATAGGTGCTAGGCCGGATTTGTCAGCACCCCAACCAACAGCGGCACTCAGGGTGCCCATGAACCCGACATACAGCATATAGCGTAGCGTGGTAGTCGATGACTTAAACGTGAACCTTGCGTTAGCGAAGAAGCTGAACGAAACAGCGACAACGAATCCGGAAAAGTTGCCAAGCGCCTGCCCAGTATGGAATGCGTATATGCAAATAGCGAAAACCACCCAGTGAATTAGAGTGTTAATGACACCTATTGTTGTGTACTTAGCGAATAGCTTTAGCATTATAAAAATCAGTAAATTCCTAAAGATATGGAGTTTATCATCTGAAAGGGCTGCGATCGACCTATGAAATTCAGGTGTAAGACAAAAAATCACACACAAAGCTTTGCAGGCTTGCAGGGTTTTGCATGTCTTAAGATGATGGGATTTGTTATGGGGCATCGATGGGGCAAAAAATTAGCGCAAAACAACTCAAAACCTATGTAGGAATTGATTCGCCTTGCGCTAACACTCTGCTTTATGACTGCCTTCAGCTCACTTCGACGTACAATAATTTAATAGTGCCGTCTATTTTGAACAAACCTTCATGGGCGGACTAAGCCGCCCATCGATTAGCAGGCGTAAGGGCTTAAGACTTTTTCGCCTGATACATCTCATCTCCATGGTTGTCATCTTCAACCCAGAAATTGATGTTGAATTGGGCGTCGTCGCTTAATTCAACGCGGTGCCAGTACTGCGGCGGGCTGGTCGCGAACTGACCGGCATTAATCACCACTTTTACTTCAGGCTCTTTTGCGTCTTCATTGGCAAAACCGTAATACGTTACCGTACCTTCCATCACACAAAGCTGGCCAAAAACGCCTGCTGCAGTGTTATGGTGAGAAAGAAGTGCTGCGGGGACATTATCTTTGGTAAAGAAGGGAGTAGAGCGTTTAACTTTCCAGTTTGCCGGGATGCGTAAATGGGACATAAGACATCTCCTTGGTGTGGCATCTATAAGATGTATTTAATATACATCTTATAGATGCCAGCAGGCAATGAATTTAAGCCAAAAAAAACGCTCCCGAAGGAGCGTCTCTGTTAGCGACCGAAGAGGTCACGTTTTTTCGGTTTGAACGGCTGTGCTATCACCACCAGCACGGCGACTACCAGGTAGGCGGCGAAGATCCCCAACAGCCACTGCGGCATTTCCAGGGTTAAAAAAGACCACTGGCGCTCAGCACAGTCACCGGACGCTAAAAACACCTGCGGCAGCCATTTGTCCAGTGGCAGCCAGCTTGGGAAGCGTGCGGCAAAATCACAGGTCATAAACGGGGACGGGTGCAGCTGAATCATGGTGTGCTCATATGCTAACTGAAGTCCGCGCCAGGCACTGTAAATCCAGATTATCATCGCCACATAGCGCAGCGGTGTTTTTGGTGCAATAGCACCCACCAGCCCTGCACCCATCACGCCAAATAATGCGCTACGTTCGTAAATACACAACACGCAAGGTTTTAGCAGCATGACGTGCTGGAACCACAGCGCAACGAGCTCCAGCGCAAAGGCGGTTAACGCCAACAATAACCATGCCCCACGGCCTCGGGAGCACTGGTTTAAAAATCGCAACATAATCATTTCCCTGCAACATGCGTAGAGACCGCAGTTTAAACCAATTCACTTTATGCGCCACTAGCGGGAATTGAAAATTTGCGTAATCGGATAATTATCATGCAAAAAGTCAAACCGGGCAGTGATTTGCCCGGTTAATTGTTATGAAAGTGTAGCTAACCAGCCCGTTTGGGTCATCCACTCGGTCACCGGGACAAGCGTGAACTCGACGCAAAGCAGACCGACGAGCGTCAGGACGAGAGTATAAGGCAGAGCCATCCACACCATGCGACCATACGAGAGGCGAATTAACGGCGCCAGTGCAGAGGTCAGCAGGAACAGGAATGCAGCCTGGCCGTTCGGAGTTGCCACCGAAGGCAGGTTGGTCCCGGTATTGATCGCCACCGCTAACAGCTCATACTGATTGAGGCTGATGGTCCCCTGTTCCAGCGCGGCTTTGGCCTCGTTAATGTAAATGGTGCCGACAAATACGTTATCAGAAATAGAAGACAGCAGGCCATTGAAGAGGTAGAACAGCGTCAGTTGGGCATGTTCGGAGGATTGCAATACAAACTGAATGATCGGCGAAAAGAGCTGTTGATCGATAATCACCGCAACAACAGAGAAGAACACGGTCAGCAGGGCGGTGAAGGGCAGCGACTCGGTAAAGGCTTTACCTATCGCATGTTCGTCGGTGACTCCCGTCAAGGAGGTTGCCAGAATGATGACCGACAAACCGATCAATCCGACTTCTGCCAGATGCAGGGCCAACGCAACTACCAGCCAGACGCCAATAATAGCCTGGACAATCAGTTTGATTTTGTCCTGGCGGGTACGTTGCTGGCGGCTCTGATCGTCAAACTGTTGCAGGACATCACGGACGGTCTCCGGCAGCGTTTCGCCATAGCCAAACCAGCGCAATTTCTCGACCAGTACACAGGTTAACAGGCCGCAAATCAGTACCGGGACGGTAACCGGCGACATGCGCAGGAAGAAGTCGCCAAAATGCCAGCCAGCCGCTTTGGCGATAATCAGGTTTTGTGGCTCGCCCACCATGGTCATCACGCCGCCTAACGCCGTACCGACACCCGCGTGCATCATCAGGCTACGCAGAAAACCACGGAACTGCTCAAGAACGACCTTATTGTGCTGATCGATATGGCTGTCATCGAGCATGTTGTTGTCTTCCGCGCGGGAAGAGGCAACGCGATGGTAGATGCCATAAAAACCGACCGCAACGCTGATTACCACGGCCACGACGGTCAGCGCATCAAGGAACGCCGAGAGGAAAGCGGCCGCAACACAAAATGCCAGCGACAGCAGCGTTTTGGAGCGAATAGTGAGTAGCAGACGCGTGAAAATAAACAGTAGCAACTGCTTCATAAAGTAGATGCCTGCCACCATAAACATCAGCAGCAATAACACCTCAAGGTTTGCGGCAACCTCTTCACGAACATGTGTGGCGCTGGTCATACCAATAATGACAGCTTCGATAGCCAACAGCCCGCCAGGCAGCAGTGGGTAGCATTTTAACGCCATCGCCAGCGTGAAAATGAACTCGGCCACCAGCAACCAGCCGGCGATAAAAGGGTTGATGAAAAAAATAATCGGGTTAACGACTAAGAAGACAAGCAGTGCAAGTTTGTACCAGTCTGGTGATTGACCTAAAAAATTGCGCCACATCGCGCGGCCCCATGATAGCTCCATGGTGATTTCCCTACCTTTAAAAATGAAATCATATTTTATGTTTGACCGCAAAGCTTAGCGGGAGGAGGGAGTACAGGCAAGCTATTCACAAGACTGGCAAGGTTGGCTGTACTGTAGCGTTATTTGGAAAATGAAGCCTTGATCCACTTTTTCTTCATTGCGTCAGCTATCAGCTAAGATACCCATCTGGTATGATGTGTGTAACTATGTTTTGCTGTGTAATGGAATTTTTACTATGGTCATTAAGGCGCAAAGCCCGGCTGGGTTCGCGGAAGAGTACATCATTGAAAGTATCTGGAATAACCGCTTCCCACCTGGCACTATTTTGCCCGCTGAACGTGAACTCTCCGAACTTATTGGGGTGACACGTACCACGCTACGCGAAGTATTGCAGCGTCTGGCGCGAGATGGCTGGTTGACCATTCAACACGGCAAACCGACGAAGGTGAATAACTTCTGGGAAACCTCCGGGCTGAATATTCTTGAAACGCTGGCGCGCCTCGATCACGAGAGTGTCCCGCAGCTGATTGATAATCTGCTGTCTGTGCGTACCAATATTTCGACGATCTTTGTTCGTACTGCGTTTCGCCAGCATCCTGATAAAGCACAGGAGGTTCTGGCGACGGCAAATCAGGTGGCTGACCACGCTGACGCATTTGCCGATCTGGACTATAACATTTTCCGCGGTCTGGCATTTGCCTCCGGCAATCCGATTTACGGTTTGATCCTCAACGGTATGAAAGGATTATATACCCGCATTGGCCGCCATTATTTTGCCAACCCGGAAGCGCGCGCGCTGGCGCTGAGCTTCTACCACAAGCTGTCAGAACTCTGCGAGCAGGGTGCTCATGAGCAGGTGTATGAAACGGTGCGCCGCTACGGTCACGACAGTGGCGAGATTTGGCATCGTATGCAGAAGAATCTGCCGGGCGATTTGGCGATTCAGGGCCGTTAATCGCTCAAAGCCGGATGGCGACGCCAAAGCGTCTTATCCGGCCTGGAATGCATGCACTTCGTAGGCCGGATAAGGTGTTTACACCGCCTCCGGCAATAAGATTTACAGACCGTTCATCCTTGGCGGACAACGCTCCAACAGCTCCACGCTGCCATCTTCATTCTGCTGCTCCAGCATCACATCAAAACCCCAAAGCCGGTGTACATGCTTGAGCACTTCTTTGCGTCCTTTATCCAACGGTGCGCGGTTATGCGGAATATAGCGCAAGGTGAGCGAACGGTCGCCACGCAAATCGACATTCCAGATTTGAATATTCGGCTCCAGGTTGCTCAGGTTGTATTGCGACGACAACCTGTTGCGGATCTCACGATATCCTTCCTCGTTATGAATCGCAGAAATCTCCAGATAGTTGTGACGATCGTCATCCAGCACGGTGAACAGGCGGAAATCGCGCATTACCTTCGGTGACAGGAACTGGCTGATAAAACTCTCATCTTTGAAATCGCGCATCGCGAAATGCAGGGTTTCCAGCCAGTCGGAACCCGCTATATCCGGGAACCAGTATTTGTCCTCCTCGGTCGGCGACTGACAAATACGTTTGATATCCTGGAACATGGCAAACCCCAGGGCATAAGGGTTTATCCCGCTATACCACGGGCTGTTGTAGGGTGGCTGAAATACCACATTGGTATGGCTATGCAGAAACTCCAGCATAAACCGTTCGGTGACTTTACCTTCATCATAAAGGTGGTTCAGGATGGTGTAATGCCAGAAAGTGGCCCAGCCCTCGTTCATCACCTGCGTCTGTTTCTGCGGATAAAAATACTGGCTGACCTTGCGTACAATGCGCAGCACTTCGCGTTGCCAGGACTCCAGCAGCGGGGCGTTCTTCTCCATGAAATACAGCAGGTTTTCCTGTGGCTCGGAAGGATATCGCCGCGCTTCGGAAATGGTTTTCTCTTCCTCTTTCTTCGGCAGCGTGCGCCACAACATATTGACCTGACTTTGCAGATACTCTTCACGACTTTTCTGCCGGGCTTTCTCTTCCTGTAGGGAGATTTTTTGCGGGCGTTTGTAACGGTCAACGCCGTAGTTCATCAGCGCATGGCAGGAGTCGAGGAGCTTTTCGACTTCATCCACCCCGTAGCGTTCTTCACACTGGGTTATATAGTTTCGTGCGAAGATTAGGTAATCGACGATGGAACTGGCATCCGTCCAGCTACGAAACAGGTAGTTGTTTTTGAAGAAGGAGTTGTGTCCGTAGCAGGCATGCGCCATCACCAGCGCCTGCATGGTGATGGTGTTCTCCTCCATCAGATACGCGATACACGGATTGGAGTTGATAACAATCTCATAGGCCAGTCCCTGCTGACCATGCTTATACAAGCGCTCGGTTTCAATAAACTTTTTACCAAACGACCAGTGAGGATAGTTGATCGGCATCCCGACGCTGGAGTAAGCGTCCATCATCTGTTCGGAGGTGATCACCTCGATTTGGTGCGGGTAGGTATCCAGTCTGTAGAGTTTCGCCACGCGGTCTATCTCTGCCAGATAGACATCCAGCAGATCAAACGTCCAGTCGGGTCCATCGCTTAACCGTGTGCTGTCCTTGTTCATGGAATCAATCGTAGCCATTCGCGCACCCTCATTGTTGGCGGCACTCTCTGTCTGGAGTACCTCATTTCAAGCATAGATCATGGTGTTAAAAAACGTGCTGCGGCAGAAATTTTTTCTTTGCGATTTCTCGTTAGCGAGGCGTTGAAAAACGGCATTGCCGCAAAATTTTATGCTGGATAAAAATAACGCACAGCAGGAGATGCCAAAGCAGAGAGTTCCCCGCCATCACCGCTATATGTGAGATAAGTCACCATAAAAAAGCCATATGTTGAATAATATTTTCAACTGAGTTATCAAGATGTAATTAGAAGATTGTTCTTTTACTGTTAACGGAGTGGCTATGCGAGTTGTCATACTGGGAAGTGGTGTCGTTGGCGTGACCAGCGCCTGGTACTTAAGTCAGGCTGGACACGATGTCACCGTCATTGATCGTGAGCCCGGTCCGGCACTGGAAACCAGTGCGGCGAACGCGGGGCAAATATCTCCAGGTTATGCGGCACCATGGGCGGCACCAGGCGTACCGCTTAAAGCAATCAAATGGATGTTTCAGCGCCACGCTCCGCTGGCCGTTCGTCTTGACGGAACCCAGTTCCAGTTGAAATGGATGTGGCAGATGCTGCGCAACTGCGACACCAGCCACTACATGGAAAATAAAGGACGCATGGTGCGACTGGCGGAATACAGCCGTGATTGTCTGAAAGCGCTGCGCGCCTCTACCGGTATTGAGTATGAAGGACGTCAGGGCGGAACCCTGCAACTGTTCCGTACCGCTCAACAGTATGAGAACGCCACTCGCGACATCGCCGTGCTCGAAGACGCTGGCGTGCCATATCAGCTCCTGGAAGCAAATCGTCTGGCGGAAGTCGAACCGGCACTGGCAGAAGTAGCGCACAAACTGACCGGCGGTCTGCGTTTACCGAATGATGAAACCGGCGACTGCCAGTTGTTTACCCAGCGTCTGGCGCAGATGGCGGAGCAGGCGGGCGTTAAGTTTCGCTTTAACACCCCGGTCGATAAGCTGCTGAGCGATGGTGAGCAGATTTATGGCGTCCAGTGCGGCGAAGAGATTATCAAAGCCGATGCCTATGTGATGGCGTTTGGTTCGTATTCCACGGCGATGCTGAAAGGGATCGTTGATATCCCGGTCTATCCGCTCAAAGGCTATTCGTTGACTATTCCGGTAGCGCAAGACGACGGTGCGCCGGTTTCTACTATCCTTGATGAAACTTACAAAATCGCTATTACCCGCTTTGACAATCGTATTCGGGTTGGCGGCATGGCGGAGATTGTCGGTTTTAATACAGAGCTGCTACAACCTCGTCGTGAAACGCTGGAAATGGTCGTACGCGATCTCTTCCCGCGCGGCGGTCATGTGGAGCAGGCAACCTTCTGGACTGGACTGCGTCCGATGACGCCGGACGGTACGCCGGTGGTGGGGCGCACCCGCTTTAAGAATCTGCTGCTCAATACCGGCCACGGCACGCTGGGCTGGACCATGGCCTGCGGTTCCGGTCAGTTGCTGAGCGATATCCTTTCTGGCCGTACGCCAGCCATACCTTATGACGATCTGAGCGTGGCGCGTTACAGTCCGGGGTTTACCCCCTCTCGTCCACGACATTTACATGGCGCACATAACTGATAAGGACGTGAGATGACCCGCCCGATACTGGCCAGCATTGACCTGCAGGCGTTGAAACAAAATCTGACCATTACCCGCCAGGCAGCGCCGGACGCTCGCGTCTGGTCGGTGGTGAAAGCCAATGCATATGGACACGGCATTGAACGCGTCTGGAATGCGCTGGGCACAACCGATGGTTTTGCCATGCTCAATCTTGAAGAGGCGATAACCCTGCGCGAGCGCGGATGGAAAGGCCCGATACTCATGCTGGAGGGTTTTTTCCACGCTGAAGACCTGACGGTATATGACAATTATCGACTGACCACCTGTGTACACAGTAACTGGCAGCTAAAAGCATTGCAGAATGCCCGCCTCAAAGCACCGCTCGATGTTTACCTGAAGGTGAACAGCGGTATGAACCGGCTTGGGTTTTTACCGGAAAGAGTTCCAACGGTCTGGCAACAGCTGCGGGCGATGCCCAACGTCGGCGAAATGACGCTGATGTCGCATTTTGCAGATGCAGAGCACCCGGAAGGTATCCAGGAAGCAATGGCGCGTATTGCGCTGGCAACAGAAGGACTGGAGTGCAGACGGTCACTGTCGAATTCGGCCGCCACGCTGTGGCACCCTGAAGCGCATTATGACTGGGTTCGTCCGGGCATTATTTTGTATGGCGCGTCGCCTTCGGGACAATGGCGGGACATCGCCAACACCGGCCTGAAGCCAGTGATGACTCTGAGCAGCGAGATAATCGGCATACAAACGCTGAAAGCTGGCGATCGGGTGGGTTACGGTGGCCGTTACACCGCCAGCGGCGAGCAGCGCATTGGAATAGTGGCGACCGGCTATGCAGACGGTTATCCGCGCCATGCGCCAAGCGGAACGCCTGTGCTGGTGGACGGTGTACGTACCGGGACGGTGGGGACAGTCTCAATGGATATGCTGGCGGTAGATCTGACACCGTGCCCGCAGGCAGGGATCGGGACACCGGTAGAGCTGTGGGGCAAAGAGATTAAAATTGACGATGTAGCTACCTCAGCAGGAACGGTGGGCTACGAGTTGATGTGTTCTTTGGCGCTGCGCGTACCGGTTGTGACGGTGTAACATTTATGGGGTTGCCTGATGGCGCTGCGCTGATCGGGCCTGTAGATTCAGTGCATTTTACAGGCCGGGTAAGGCGCTGCCGCTACCCGGCAAACATCATCCGCTTTACTCATCCTCGTCTTCAGCAACGCGAACACCGACCTTCAGCACTGCATTATCTTCCTTCTCGGCCACCGTCCAGATCATGCCAGCGAATTCCACCTGGTCACCGACGACCGGCGCGGCACCAAGCAGATGCTGGACAATTTCACCCAGCGTTTGCTGCTTATCACGATACTCTGTGCCATCATCCAGACCATAAATCAGCGCCACATCGGCATATTTCGCGCTGGCTTCAAGAATAAAATCACCGAAGAAGCGCTGGTCTAACGACACCGGTGGTGACTGACTGAATAGCTTGCCGAGAGCGGGGAGATCGCGCTCGCGACCAATAACACACAATACGTCGCCTTCGCGCAGACGCGTGCTGCCGGAGGGGTGAAACAGCACGTTGTCACGAAACAGGGCGGCTATTCGCGTTTCTTCCGGCATATGCAGGTCGCGCAGCGCGGCACCCACACACCACTTATCTGCGCTGAGCTGATAAACAAACTGCTCCCACGGGTTATCTGGGTGAATATCGAGACCAATGCGCGAAACGGGCCAGCCGACAGGAGGGACCACCACCTTGGCTTTTTTCGCGGCCCATGAAAGTGACGTTCCCTGAAACAGCAACGAGATCAGTACCACGAAGAAGGCGACGTTAAAGAACAGGCGCGCGTTCTCCAGGCCCGCCATCATTGGGAAGACGGCGAGGATGATCGGCACCGCGCCGCGCAAACCCACCCAACTGATGAAAATACGCTCGCGCAGATTAAAGCCACGAAACGGCAGCAGTCCGGCGAAGACCGAAAGCGGGCGGGCAATGAATATCATCCACGCAGACAAAATCAGCGCAGGGATTGCGATAGGCAGCAGGTCGGACGGCGTAACCAGCAGTCCAAGCACCAGGAACATGGCGATTTGTGCCAGCCAGGCCAGACCGTCGAAGTTTTGCAGGATACCAAATCGGTTGCGGATGGGGCGATTCCCCAGCAGGAAACCACACAGATAAACCGCCAGAATACCGCTGCCTTCCAGCGCAGTGGTCAGGGCAAAAATCAGGATCCCACCGCTTAACGCCAAGAGTGGATACAGTCCGGCAGGCAGAGAAATGCGGTTAATCATCTGCTGGAGCATATATCCACCGCCAAGACCGATAGCGATTCCTAAGCCAAACTGCTGGATAATGTGCACCGCGAACATCCAGCTTAAACCGGTCTCGTGATTTTGGATCATGGCGATGAGTGTGATGGTCAAAAACACGGCCATCGGGTCATTACTACCGGATTCAATTTCCAGCGTAGAGCCAACGCGTTCGTTAAGCCCCTTACCGCCAAGCAGGGAAAAGACCGCCGCGGCGTCAGTTGAACCAACAATCGCACCAATCAGGAGTCCTTCGATAAGATCCAGATGAAACAGCCACGCGGCCATCATGCCAGTGAGTCCGGAAGTAATCAGCACACCGACCGTCGCCAACGATAGCGCCGGGCCTAACGCAACGCGAAAAGAGCTGGCCTGAGTGCGCATGCCACCGTCGAGTAGGATAACCGCCAGTGCCAGGTTACTCACCATGTAGGCGAAAGGATAGTTATCGAAAGGTATGCCGCCAATACCATCCACACCCGCTAACATACCGATAGCGAGAAATATCACCAGAATTGGGATACCGAGACGTGATGAGAATGAACTAAGTAAGATACTGCAGGTGACGAGAACGGAACCCAAAATAAAAAGGCTAATAATTGCTGCGGCATCCAACGTTCGGTTACTCCTGAATTACGCTGTTTCGTATTAATAAACCCTACCATAATAACGACAGAAACAGCGTTTTACTTAGCCCCATTAGCTGCTTTTTTTACGATTTTAGTACCGGATGCCCACTTAAGGTGAGCTGAGTGCTGTTTTTATCGTTTTTCAGCACCGCTCTGGCTCCCAACGGCAGGGTGACGGTGCGTTGTTCATGGCCAAAATCGAGGCCGCCGATCAACGGAACGGACAGTCTGGTGCGCAGAAAATCACAAACTGAATCAAGATTGTAACCAGCGTCGTAATCATTCGGCGCGCTGCCGCTAAAACTGCCGAGGATAATGGCGTTTTGCTGGGCCAGTATTCCCGCGTGGTACAGCTGCAGCAGCATGCGCTCGACACGGAATGGATGCTCGTTAATGTCTTCCAGCACCAAAATGCCGTTTTTGATGGCCGGCATCCACGGTGTACCCATCAGCGAAATGATCATCGCCAGATTTCCGCCCCACAGTGTACCTTCAGTCGCGCACTGCGGACCGTCACCCTGCCATTCGAGGGTGAATTGGGCATTACGCAATGCTTGCCAGAAATGGTGCTCGGTGAATGCGTTCATCTCCTCGGCACCGAAGTTGGCCGCCAGCATCGGGCCGCTGAAGCTAATCACATTCCCTTGAGCCAGCAGACCACACTGGATCGCCGTAAAATCGCTGTGTCCGCACAGCAGCAGCGGATCTTGTTGCTGGCGGGCTGGCGATGATCGGCGGCGATTTTGTTTGCTGGGGGCCTGCCAGCCCTTGCCAGTCAATATCTTCCAGTAAACGGCTCGCGCCATAGCCGCCACGTACCGCCATCACAATGGTATCGGGGGTTTTCAGATTAACGAGCGAGTTCACATCAGCAAGCCTTTCTGCCTCTGTACCCGCAAAACGCTGGCAGCGGCGCGCAATGACCGCTGAATTGTCGACCTGATGACCGGCCTCAGTAAGACGTGCAAGCCCACGTAAGGCAGCCTGTTGATTGATACAGTAGCCCGATGGGGCAATTAAGTGAAACCGGGACATGGCATTTCCTTGCTACAACTAAAACCAAATGTATATCATGCCGCGTAGGTATGTCGTTGTCACCTCAGCGACAGGTTCCGGCTATAAGGATAGATGACGTGAAATTGAGATGGTTTGCTTTTTTGGTTGTATTACTTGCGGGCTGTAGTTCAAAACATGATTACAAAAACCCGCCGTGGAATGCTGAAGTTCCGGTTAAACGCGCAATGCAATGGATGCCGATCAGTGAAAAAGCCGGTGCGGCCTGGGGTGTCAGTCCACAATTGATTACCGCTATTATTGCCATTGAATCAGGCGGTAATCCGAATGCGGTCAGTAAGTCTAATGCGATTGGTCTGATGCAGTTAAAAGCCTCGACTTCAGGCCGCGATGTTTATCGTCGCATGGGATGGAGCGGAGAGCCGTCGACCAGCGAGTTGAAAAACCCCGAACGCAATATCTCCATGGGGGCCGCATACCTGAGCATTCTGGAGACCGGGCCGCTGGCAGGGATTGAGGATCCACAGGTGATGCAGTATGCGCTGGTAGTATCGTACGCTAACGGAGCGGGAGCATTGCTGCGAACGTTCTCTTCCGACAGGAAGAAAGCCATCAATAAGATCAACGATCTCAGCCCGGATGAATTTATTGAACATGTTGCGGACAATCATCCGGCGCCGCAGGCTCCGCGCTATATCTGGAAGCTTCAGCAAGCGCTGGATGTAATGTAATTCAGGTGATGTTAATCGCGCACTTTGTTCGACTTTTCCCGGGCCTCGCGCTCAAGGGAAAAAATAATCCGCTGTAAGTTCCGCTCCACCGCCGGGCCGACGTTGAGAAAACGAAAGCTCAGGCGGGGAGTGGTAATGGTTTCGTTTTTACTGTCGATAACTTTGCGTTCGCTAATGGAAATAAGCTGGGCGTCAACGTGATACACCCCCCATTGTTCCATGTTCAGTTCAACCTGCGCGAAGCGTATACCTTCTACCAGTCCTTCTGGTTTTGCCGTTTCTAACAGCCCGCCCATACCGCCAAGCGACAAATCGAATAAGCGAAAGCACAGCGTGCTGTTGTCCGGCATTTTTGCCGTGCAGAGATAGGGAGGATGCAGCGGAGCGCCGATGCGAAAATATTCCCGACGCTGAACAAACCACAGGGAAGGCGGCAAGGATGAAATAAACGCTGGCAGTTGCTGATACTCACCTTTTTTTAACTGTGGCAGGGTGAATTCTACTTTAGCTCCCTGCGTTTCGGCGATAATCGAGATCTGACTGGCCCGCTGTACGGCCTGGTTTTCATATTCCTGACTACCAAAATCCATGACCAGCTCGTCCGGGCTGACGGCCAGAACTTTGCTGATGAACTGGCCGCCCGACCAGGAGATACGCAGTGGAACCTGCTGCGATTTTAAGTCCCGAAGTACACCTAACACCGCTAACGGATTTTGCTTCAGGAACTGCTCATTGTAGTTACTCACACCTAATGACTCCCGGATGCCTGGTTTGTCGTTGGATTATCGGCATCAATCAACGGAACTTAATACAAATGGATGAAATTTTTTACCAACGCCAATGAATTAAGTCTGCGTGAAAACAGCATATAGCGATGGTTTGCCTATACTTTAAAGGCTGGCGCAAGAATGTCTTGCGCGTGCGTTCACTGGAAAGAGGGCCTGAAAATGGGAATTATTGCCTGGATTATTTTTGGTCTGATTGCGGGGGTTATCGCCAAACTGATTATGCCGGGGCGCGATGGCGGTGGATTTATCCTGACCTGTATTCTCGGTGTTGTCGGTGCTGTGGTCGGTGGATGGCTGGCAACGATGTTTGGTATCGGCGGCGATGTCAGCGGGTTTAATCTCCACAGCTTCCTGGTGGCCGTGGTCGGCGCGATTGTTGTGCTGGGTGTCTTCCGACTGGTGCGGCGAGATTAATCGAACGGCCCCCGCGGGGGCCGTTTCTCTGTATTGCTAAGTCAGAACTGATACTCAATCCCCGCCCAGTAATTACGGCCTTCTTCAATAAATCCTTCACTATAAACGTACTGCGTATCGAACAGGTTATTGACCGACGCGTTAACGCTGAATCCGTGACCGATGGCGTAGTCAGCGCGTAAATGGGTAATGGCGAAACCAGCGGCTTTCTGTGAGCCGTCGCTATTGCTATAGCTCGACGAACGGGCCTCTTCTGACAGCGTAATACTGAGCGGATCCCATGGCTTCAGCGTCATCCAGGCAGTCAGGGTTTGCGTTGGCAGGTCGGTAATCTTGCCGATGTCGCTGCGTTTGACGTCTGCGTGAATAAGGCCGTAGCTCAGACCGACATCCAGTATATCAAAGACTTTACCTTTAACGCCTGCATCCAGACCGGTGTAATCCACCCGGCCGCTGTTCTGATTCTGAATGGTGTCGGCATCAATATTGTGTGAAAGGATGGCGTCGCTGATGCGGTTGTAATACACGCTGGCTTCGAATCCCCAGTTCTGACTAAGTGACCCATTCCAGGTCAGATCCACGCTGCGGGCGCGTTCAGGTTTAAGCTGAGGATTGACCAGCGCCACCTGGTTATAGGCCGGTTTTGAGGTCGTGTAGCGTTCTTTCAACGTAGGGAAACGCGTTCTGTCAGAATAGGACAGCGCTAATGTGTCTGCATTTTCGAAGTGATATTTGGTCATCATCTGCCAGTTGAAGGCCGACTGATTGTTGTCATCATAGTGGGTGACGCTACCATTTTTTTCGTGCTTCATGCCTTCCAGACTGTCGCGCCAGTCATAGCTTATTCCCGCCACTACATCGACATTATCCGCCGCCGCCCACTGATATTCACTGGCAACAGACCAGGTGCGGTCTTCGTAACGGTCGTAAGCCGCATTCGGTGCGCCTTTCTCGCGGTGAACATCATCCTTCCAGTTTACGGCGAAAGAGAGCAGGTCGTTTTCACGCATATCCGCAGCGAGCTGCAGGCCAGCTCCATCGCTATAGTCTGAATAATGACTGTAGTTGCCTTTTTTGTTTTTCAGATCGGCAAGCGAGTTGTACATCATCAACGTATTTTCAAAGGTATCGCGATACAGACGGCTTTTCAGAGTGAAACGATCGCCCAGATGGGTGGTGCCCTGATAGTAATAGCTCTCTTTATCGTACTGTGGCCATTGCCAGTAGCGTGATTTCTGACTGCTGGTTCCGGCATATGGTGGGTTATCTTTTTCACCGTCCTGATTAATATAGGTCAGGACATATTCATCATCGCCGCGAGGGGTAAAGCCCAGCTTCACGATGCCGCGTTTATCATCGGCGGACGAGTTGGCAATCTTGCCGTGACTACCCGCAACCGGATTGTCCACGCCGTGCGGTAAGCCAAGGAAATCCTGCTTCAACTGGCTGCCGCTGAGCTGAATGTAACCCAGATCGTTACTGGCGCCAAATGAAGCGTGCATATCGTGAGCGTTGTCTTTGCTACGACTCCAGCCCTGGCGATAACCGATGCTGCCTTCAATTGGTTTGGTGGGCTTTTTGGTGGTGATATTAATGGCACCGCCCATCTGGTTAGGCCCTTGTAGCAGAGATGAGTAGCCTTTGGATACTTCAACTGAAGCGATATCGGATGTCAGAAAACGGCCTAAATCGAGGTTGCCGTCATAGGGGATGTACACCGGCACACCGTCAAAAAAGACGGGAACCTGACGGCTGTCAAAACCGCGTACTTTCACCTGCTGCTCATTGCGGTTGCCCGACTTTTGCAGCACCACGCCGGGGACGACGCTTAGCGCCTGCGCCACGTTTTGCTTATCCAGTTGCTGCATCGTTTCCTGACCGAGAACCGTAGTGGTTGCCGCGGAGGCCGGGCTTGACCAGACGGTCATGGTTTCGCTTTCTTGCCCAGCAAAAGCACTGTGCGCGAAAGCAAACGACAGGGCTGTGTAAAGACAACTTTTGTTGAAATTCATTATTGTTAGTCCATTTTTTAATGTTATATGCCACGTGCGTCCGGGCTCAGGCTAACTTTGATATCCGCAGGTGGAGCGTAATAAGGTGCGGAAGTGATAAAGAGCCTGATGCCACAGTCGAGATAACTCGCCAGCGAGGCGAGGGTAATGCCGCCAGTCAGCGCCAGCGTGCAATGAGGGGCCAGTGAAGGTGCCAGGCGGGCAATGTCTGTCGCCTGCTCAGGGGTGAATTTGTCGAGTTGCAGAACATCGGGCGCGGCGCGTAGCGCGGCTAATGCTTCATCTGGCGTATCCGCTTCGACGACGATCTTTTTTTCTGGCGCATGGCTGCGTAAGCGCGCAACCGCGTTTGTCCAGTCGTTTGGGTTGGTAAGAAAACGGCGGTGATTAGCGAACAGCAGCACCGTTTCGGCGCATCCTCCGCGATGAATAATGCCCCCGGCAGCGAGTATTGCCTGAGTCGCCAACGAACGCGTGCCGGGAATGGCTTTGCGGGTGCAGGCAATCTGCCCATCAGGATAGCGTTGGCGCAGTTGGCTCAACATGCTCTCAAGATAGCCCGAAACTCCGCAGCTCCACTCCAGAACGTTTTGTACCGCTTTCCAGCCCTGGTGTAGCGCCGCCGCATTTCCGTGCGCACAAATTATTCTCTGTCCCGCGCTCGCTCGTTCGCCATCGGCCATAATATCGCTGACGGTTATGCCCAATGACGTCAGCATTTGTCTGGCAACGGCGGTGCCACTAACGCACCCGCCATGGCGATGGTAAAACTCCATAACGCCGGGCTGTGCGCCAATTCCCAACGCGCGGGTAGTCAGATCGCCGCCCTGAATATCTTCCAGCAGCAGCGCGTCGGTTTGCGCCTGCGAAAAGTAGATCATCGCAGCGCCTCCCGCGGCACACTGTCCCACCAGATAAGCGCCCAGTCACGGCTGGCGGGGGCAATCGCGCGTGGATCCTGCTGCTGATACCAGGTTTCCAGACGTTCGACCTCGTCGGCGCTTAGTTCGCCCATACTCCAGCGCACGTTTTCCAGAAAGCGCGTCCAGGTACTGTTGTCCTGCTGACAGTTGGGGCCGCGGATAAAATCAACGTGCGCGTGGATCCCCATCTGATACAGGACATTAAGCGCATAGATATAGTTGGGAAGTTCAATCACCTCGCGGCCCAGCGCACGTTGAATGGTGGGGGAAACGAAAGATGAACTGACGAGATGGGTGGTGTAAACCCGCAGCCGGGCCTGATTATTCAGTTTGGTCATCGCCTGGCGCATATCGGCAACCAGCGTAGAGCGCGAGGCGACGGCGATATCGCACTGGGGTAAATCATCCCAGTGTTCTTCCCAGGCCCGCTGCACCCACTGTACGTGACGGGCGTTCATTTGCACAGCGCGGCGGGTAGCAACGCCAAGCATTCCCTGGCTGTAATCTACGCCGTAAATTATTGGTATCTTTTTAGCCAGCGCCAGCGAGACCGTACCGGGACCGCAGCCCATATCAAATAGCGACTCCGCTCCTTGCAGGTCGATTTTCCCCAATAGCTGTAGCAAATAGCTGTCGGTTAATGAGGCGCAATTCTCTGCCATTTTTTCCGCACGTTTATCCCAGTGCTCCGGCTTTTTCTCGGTTCTGTTCGCCAGTTGTAACTGTTTACGGTAAAGATCGGCAAAATCAATGTCGTCAATGAGCATTCTTATTCCTTAATTGTGAGAGCCAAAGAGGTGGTGGGCAATTTGTGACGGTGTAACGTGATACAGCGCAGCCAGGCGATCGGTGGCGAGCTGGTGTTCAGGAAGCCCCTGCGAAACCTCACCGTTCGGTTCAACGCGTACCACGCTGTCGGCGATTGCCCGGGCGTGCAACGGATGATGCGTCGACATCAGCAGGGCCATACCCGAATTTTTCAGCGTCACCAGCGTGTCGAGCAGACGGATCTGATGCCCAAAATCCAGGCTGGAAGCGGGTTCATCCAGCAACAAAAGGCGCGGACGTTGCGCCAGAGCGCGGGCAATCAATACCAGTTGGCGCTCTCCGCCGCTCAGAGTGTTCCAGCGCCGGGGCGCCAGGTGAGAGATCCCCAGCATCGCCAGTTGTTGATGAGCAATTTCGTGTTCTTTAGCCCCGGGAACCGCAAATGCCGCCAGTTGCGGGGCCAGCCCCATCATCACCATGTCCAGCGCAGTGAAGGCAAATGCGCCGTCATGCGCCTGAGGAACCCAGGCGATAGCGGCGGCGCGTTGCCGATCGTTGAGATGATTTATGGCGATGCCATCAAGAAGAATGTCACCGTGAAGCGGCGAAAGAACGCCGAGAATGGTGCGCATCAGGGTGGTTTTTCCGCTACCGTTGGCACCAAGCAGACAACAAACGGAGCCGGGCGGAACCTGAAAGGAGACATCGCGTAGCACGGGCTGTTGACTGTGGTATCCCAGCGACGCCCGGCGCACGATTAATAGCGTCATGGTCGATTTCCCCGCAGCAAAAGCAGCAAAAAGAACGGTGCGCCAATAAATGCAGTCAGGATCCCCAGCGGAATTTCCGTGCTGCTCAGCGTACGGGCGAGGGTATCGGTGAGCAGCAGCAAAATGGCGCCGACTCCCATGGAAACCGGCAGTAGTTGCTGGTGGTTATTGCCACTGAGGAGTCGGCCGATATGTGGCACAACCAGCCCAATCCAGCCGATGATGCCCGCGATGGCGACGGTGCAGGCGGTGATTAACGTTGCGCAGACGATCAGTCCCAGACGTAGTCGGGCGACGTTGATGCCAAGCGATCGTGCTTCATCATCCGAAAGGGTGAGCAGGTTCATGCGCCAGCGCAGCAGCAATAGCGGGACCAGTCCTGCCAAGATCAGCGGTGCCGAGAACCACAGATCGTGCAGCGTAATCGTTGATAAACCGCCGAGCAGCCAGAAAGTGATGGAGGGAAGTTGGGTATACGGGTCGGCCAGCGTTTTGATGAGTGAAATTCCCGCGCCGCATACCGTGCCCAGCGCAATCCCGACCAGCACCAGCGTTAACACCGGGTCGTGACGCTTAACTCGCCGGGTAATCAACCAGACACCGGCGACCACGAATAAACCGCCGGTGAACGCATACAGCTGAATGAAAAGGATCGGTAATCCGAAAAGTATTGCCGTACAGGCACCTAAACCGGCACCCGCCGCCACGCCGAGGATATCCGGCGAGACTAGCGGGTTGCGGAACATACCCTGATAGGTGGTTCCTGCGCTTGCCAGCGCCGCGCCAAGCAGCAATGCGGCCAGAATGCGCGGCAGGCGGATTTGCCAGAAGACGATTTTGTCCTGCATCGGGACGTCATCAGTACCTGTAATAAGATTCACAACCTGTTGTGCATCCAGGCGGTATGCGCCCGATACCGCGGCGACGCTCGCGCAAAGCACCACCGCAGCAATCATCAGAAAACCGAGGGTAGATGTTTTCATCAGACTGCCACCAGACGTTGATACTGTGCATCGCTTAGCGTGGTATGCCAGAACAGTTCGCTGTAGTGCTGCATATCGGCTTTAAAGCTCGCGTTAACCTGCGGATCAAGCCAGGCGTGCAGGCGGCGTAATCCCAGTAAGCGGTTGATGCCAGGAGGTGCATCCAACCAGCCAAACGGCAGACCGCTGAGAAACAGAATGCGCCGGTCAGCAGCCGCTTTGACCCCTTGCCAGATCGGATCTTCTCGTAGGTGCTGCGCTGTCATCGCATCCTGCACCAAAATAATATCGGGCTGCCAGCTGAGCAGATTTTCCATTGAAACCTGTGTGAGCCCCTGTCTTCCGGGGATGTGCGCCACATTCTGTAGCCCCAGCAGTTCTGCCGCTTCGGTATGCAAAGAACCTTGTAAACCTGTCTCCAGTCCTCTGGCACCGCGCGCGGCATAAAAACGCAGATTCGCTGCAGCTGTATACGAGAAAGCTATTGCATTATCGATAAATCGACGGGCCAGCGCGGCCTGCATTGCGGTACGCGAGACGACGCCCAATGCTTCACCGGCTGCGCGCAACTGTTCTGGGGTATGGCGCAGTTCGCCGTTAATCAGCAGCCAGGGAATGTGAGTTTGTGCGCTCACTTGTCTGGCCTGAGAAAGCCAGGTTTCATCGGCATTGCCGCAGTCAACAACCAGGTCGGGTTTAAGCGCCAGTAACGCTTCAAGTGATAGGGTACTGGCGCGTCCTGCCAGCCTGCCCAGTTTCGGCAATGCCCGAATATCATCGTGGAACGGGATGGCGGTCTGGCGAGATAAATCAAAGGAGGAAAGCCCTACCAGTTTTTCCGGCGCGACGGCCAGCAGCAGCATGTCAGCGGGCGCCCCCGCGCTGACCACGCGTTGGGTTATATTCGGCCCTGGCGAGCCTCCAACGGCAACGGTTAGCGGCGTTTGCGCCAATGCGGGAAGATGGCGTAGCAGCAGTGCAGATGCCACGAGTTGGGCAAACATCCGTCTTGTCAGTGCCATTATCAGTATCCTGAAGGTTACAAATTCGCTATATATTTACATATACAGCGAATAAAAACATGTTCAGAATCAAATTCTCACGGATGAAAACACCGGATACCCCATAAGGGCTAGAGGGGATAGAGGCAGCTTAAATAGCGAAAAATATGACAGAAAAATCCGCGACGAAGCGCGGATTCGGGGAGTAAAACGGCTCAGGTAATGACGTTATGGCGTCGGTTGAGTCTGTTTTTTAGGCTCGGCTGGTGGTGTACTTGTCGGTGTTGGCCGCGATGCGGGTACGCTGTCACAGGGCTTCTCTTTGGCGCAGATCAGGTCAAGCATTTTTAGCGTGACGCCGTTGGTCCAGCCAAAACCATCCTGCAATGGATATTCCCCGCCACCACCGCCGGTGCCGGTGGTGCTCACGTCATATTTTTCAACCAGCTTTTTCTCTCGATCGTAGGTGTGCTGCACATTGGTAAGGAATCGCCAGGTCACATCCATCGCAACGTTATCCTGACCGTAATTCTGTAACCCGGATGCTGCGACCCACTGGAGCGGGGCCCAGCCGTTGGGGGCATCCCACTGCTGGCCGCTTTTCACCGACGTGGTAGCAAGGCCGCCCGGTTGCAGCAGATGTGCCTGGGTGGCTGTGGCGACTTTACTGGCGCGATCTTTTGCCGCCGCATTGACATACAGCGGGAACAGGGCGGCGGCCGTGAGCTGATTGCGTACTTTATGGCTTTTCAGATCGTAGTCGGCATACCAGCCTTCTTTGTCGTTCCACAGGTACTTTTCGATCCCTTTTTGTCGGGCATTAGCGAAGCCATCGTACTGCGCCGCTTTGGCATCATCACCGGCAGCCTTGCTGGCGAGGGCGATCATTTTTTCCATTTTGTACATCAACGCATTGAGATCGACCGGAACGATGCTGGTGGTGCGCAGAGTGCCCAACTGATTAGGATTGTCCATCCAGCGGGAGCTAAAATCCCAGCCGGACGCAGCCGCTGAACGCAGGTCGCGGTAGATTTCTGTGGCAGGGCGATTGGGGTTGCTTTTAGCGGTGGCGATATCCTCGACCCAGGACTCTGGCCTCGGCGTATCGCGTTCATCCCAGTAGCGGTTCAAAATGGTACCGTCATCCAGTTTAACCACGCGCTTATTTTGCTGACCGGGCTGGAGTGTTTCGACGCCTTCCATCCAGTGACTGTACTCTTTGAGCATCTGCGGGAGGTATTTTTTCAGCGCGTCATTCCCGTCGTGCTGCGCCAGCAGTTCAACCATAAAGGCAAAGAACGGCGGTTGCGAACGGCTCAGGTAGTAGGTGCGATTGCCGTTAGGAATGTGTCCCCAGGAATCAATCTCGTAAGCGAAGTTTGCCACCATATCCGAGACCTTATCCCAGTGATTGCTTTCGGCAAGCCCCAGCATGGTGAAATAGCTGTCCCAATAATATATTTCGCGAAAACGCCCGCCAGGCACCACATACGGCTCTGGAAGTGGCAGTAGCGAGTCCCATTTTTCAGCGTCAGTTGTCGAGCGGGTGAGGACCGGCCACAGTCCGTCAATATGTTCGCGTAATGATTGCCCGGCCGGGGGAACGTATTTCTCGCCTTCTTTCGGTAATGTGAAATTCACCTCCACAAAATGGCGTAAGTCGAATCCGGACTGATTTTTCTGCATCCGGTAATCGGCAAGGATCATGAGAGGATCGCTGTTAGGAACTGCGTCAGCAAAGGTTTTCTGGTCTGGAAACAGTTTAGCCGTTTGTACATCGTTAAACAGAGGTCCAAGCAGGATATCTGGCGGCTGCGGTGTAGCGGCTGGCGCGTCTTCTGCATTGACGGCAAAAGAGGAAAGGGCAAAAAAGGTACTGGCGAGAGTCAGTTTTATTGCAACAGAAAGCAGGCCTGGATGGCGAGTTGCAGGCGTTATCATCGGTTAATCTCCTTAGCGGTGTGCCGAAGTAGCGGCATTTACCATGAGAAAACCTTAGTTCAGGATCGACCGTTGCGCGTGATCGACACCCCATTTTGCGAACAAACAGACATTTCCCGACGCGAATAGGGAAGAAGCACACCCTTTGTCGAAAAGGGTGTGCTTCGGTATCAGTTTGCGCGGGTTATCCGCTGTGTGACACAGTCAATGGTCAGAGTATCGCCCATCTTTATGCTATCGAGAGCAGCGCCTTGCTGACACATCCAGCACAGACCCATTTCACGAGCGATAATCGCCGGATGAGAGGCTTCGCTGCCGTCCCGCAGGCAGATACCTTTGATGGTCTTCGGATCGAGTTGCAGTACCGTAGACGGATAAATGACATCAGCGACCAGGATAGTGGGGCGCAAGAACGCGGGAATTTGTGCGCTCTCTCCCGTCAAATGTTGCAGTGAACGAGACAGCAAATCTTCAATATCAATGTATCGCGCCTGCAGATAAGGGTCATCGAGCTGTAAATACTGCTGGCTGAGATCGCTCAGCACCTGATGCCAGGCCCAGGCGGCGCTGCATTGTTTTTCACGCATTACATCGCAGGCCATTTCAAACAGTTCAGGATCGTCCAACAGCGTGTGGTGACCGGAGAAGATGGCGGCGATATCTGCGGAATATCGTTCTTCAGCAAGAGCGGTGAGTTTGCTCAGATCGTTCAGCGTACTTTGGATGGCGGTCTGTAATCGCTGCTGCTCAGCCTGCAGTGATGCGGCGGACTGCGGGTTTACCTTTGGCGAGAACGGCGTGTGACAAAATGCCGTCCCCGTGACTTTTGAGGGAGCCAGAGTTGCCTTGTTATCAGTATGCGCGGGCTCGAGCGATTCACCAAAATTCTCTGCCGCCAACTGTTTAAATGCGGCCAGCGCATCCTCTGCCTGTTCGCCCTTAGCAATCAGGCGTAGCGTGTCATTACAGCGTACCTGCAGCAGGGCTATTTGATTCAGGCTATCAGGGACCACACACTTGCCGTTTTTCTCCAGCCACATGTCGGCGTTAAAACCAGACAACGCAGAGACCAGCCGCGAAGCCGGGCGGACGTGGATGCCGTTAGGGTTTTTCACCACAATGGCAACAGAACGGGCATCAGCGTCGGGAGACAGTTCTGCGGATGCGGGTTTCGCTGCGGATGGCGAAGGTAAACCCAGTTGTTCACATTTGGCGTCGAGGGCGTTCATGGCATCACGGATGACCCGATCGATATCAGCACCTGCGGCGGCGCTAACCGTCGCGGCCAGTGTGCCTTCAACCAGTGGTGCTGCGCACAAACGCACTTTGGCGGCAATGTTAGGGTCGAGCAGTTCCAGCGCGGTTTCCGCACTCAGTAATGCACTACCGATATCCATCATCACCAGCACGTGGTCCGTATCGGCCACGGACTCGATGGCTTCCATCACCTTAATCGGATCGGTGCCAATCGGATTCTCAGGATCGTCAATGCCTGCGGCAATGGCGATTTTGCAACCATCACCCATTAACATCTGCCGGGCCAGCACGCCGACGCCTTCGCCCAGTTGGGCGCTGTGAGAAACAATAACCAGGTTTACCATCGCTTTATCCTTACTCTCTGGACGACTGAGCCAGCATTTGCATCATAAACATGACCGACGTTGCGCCGGGATCCTGATGCCCAATGCTGCGCTCACCTAGATAGCTGGCGCGGCCTTTGCGAGCCTGCATGGTGATGGTGCTTTGCGCTGCGACTTCCGCTTGTTGGCTTGCCGCTTCCAGAGCCGCCTGGACGCTCAGCTTCTGTTCGCATGACTGGCGTAAAGACTCCACTACCGGCAGCCAGACATCGCACATGGTTTTATCGCCAGGTTCAGCCTTACCGCGGCTAATCACACCTTCTGCGCCATCACGAATCATTTGATACAGCTCTTCAAGCGTCAGGCTTTGATGAGCCTGAGTCACCTGGGCGGCGCGGATAAAAAACGTGCCAAACAGCGGTCCACTGGCCCCGCCGACGCTTGAGAGCAGTACCATACCGGTGTTTTTCAAAATAAAGCCGATGTCCTTGTCCGCGATGGACGGCAGCTTTTCAACGACTTTGCTGAAACCACGATGCATGTTCAGACCGTGGTCGGCATCGCCGATCTCCCGGTCAAGTCCGGTGAGAAAATCACTTTCAGTGGTGAATATTTCACCGCAGCGATAGAGCCAGTTAACAATCTGTGTTCTGTTGAGGGACATCATTAATCTCCTTATTTACCCCAGTTGAGGGCAGGGGTGTGAACCGGTGCATCCCATAAGTTCAGCGTTTCGTCATCCACCTGTAACAGGGTGATGGAGAAGCCGGTCATATCCAGAGAGGTACAGTAAGAACCGATCAGGTTGCGCTCAATGACGATGCCTGCATCCTGGCAACGGCTTTCGAGGCGGTTATACACGCCGAAGAGTTCAGACAACGGCGTCGCACCGAGATTATTGACCAGCGCAATAACCCGATCGCCACTTTGTAACGCACGCTTGCTTTCTTTACCTTCATGCCACGCGCCCTGGACGTTGTCCCAGTGGCGGAGCGTACGGCTGTAGTTACCGTTTTCCAGCAGGGTATCGAACATTTCATCAACGGTCTGATCGAGAGAGGTGAAGGTGCGGCGGTCAATGCCCGGTTCCCCGTGGATACCTACGCCAAACTCCATCTCGTTATCCTGTAACGTGAACGACGGTTGTCCGGCTGCCGGAACGGTACAGGCGCCAATGGCTATGCCAATGGAGTGGCCCTGGTTATTCAGCTTACGACCCAGCGCCGCACAGGCTTCCAGCGAGTCACCGCGTTCGGCGGCCGCGCCGACCAGTTTTTCGATCAATACGGTATTAGCCACACCACGACGTCCGGCGGTATACAAACTGTCTTTCACCGCCACATCGTCATCCACCACCATGGTGGTGACTTTGACGCCGCTTTCGTGCA
>OBVD01000332.1_pt1 | contig 41388 bp, 30 predicted proteins | sample 1495031 | NCBI WGS metagenome assembly OBVD01 (sample SAMEA2579967, study PRJEB22360) | human gut metagenome
TCTTGTCCTCGGCGGGGGCGGCTCTGGCGCCTGCCAGTGCGGCTGCCGGTGCGTCGGGTGCCGCCTCCAACGGTGGCGATGACGACGTGGTGGACGCCGAGGTCGTGGACGATGACGACAAGAAGGACAACAAGTAATCATGTCCGAGTTCAACAAGGACGATTACCTGAACGACCTGCCTGACGCGGACAACCTGTCCGCCACCGGGCAGGCCGGCCCTTCCGACGGCGCTGCCGCCGGTTCTGCCGGCAAGGCATCGGACTCGGCCAAGTCTGCGGATGCGTCTGCTGATAAGGGCGCTGCCGGCCCGGCTGGGGACAAGGCGTCCGCCGAAGCGGACCCTTCCGATAAGACCGGTGACTCCGCTGCCGCGGGTGCGGATGACGGAGCGGCCGCCGACGACTCGCTGACCCCGCTGGGCAAGGCCAAGAAGGAAGCCGCCGACTATCTCGAAGCGTTGCAGCGTGAACGCGCCGAGTTCGTCAACTACCGCAATCGTGCGCAGCGCGAGCAGGAGCGTTTCCGCCAGCATGGCATCATCGACGTGCTGACCGCGTTGCTGCCGGCGCTCGACGACATCGATCGCATCCGCGAACACAGCGAGATGGACGACTCCTTCAAGGCCGTGGCCGCGAAGATCGACAAGGCGTTCGAGAAGTTCGGCGTGGAGAAGTTCGGCGAAAAAGGCGAGGAATTCGACCCCACCAAGCATGAGGCGATCCTGCACAAGCCGGACGCCGAGGCCGAGAAGGAGACCGTCGACACGGTCGTGGAAGCCGGCTACCGCATCGGTGACCGCGTGATCCGCGCCGCCCGCGTCGTAGTAGCCTCCCCGCAAAACTAACCCCCCCCAAGAGGAGTTTGCGGAAATCCGACTACCCTCAGATTTCCGCAAACCACCTGTCTCATCTCGCTGTCACCGCAGCAAGCGTGCGATACCACACTCGCGCAAAACATGCACCCGACTCGGAGATGCAGACGCAAGTCACTGCACCTAACGAGTGCGGAGCTGGCGGGCATGTTGTCCGACCGTAAACCTCGGCCCGAGCGGCCTGGAGCGAAGTCGGACAACATGCCCGCCAGCTCCGCACGGTCTACGGTCTCCGCACGGTCGCGCGTTGACCGCAGACACGATCACATCACCGTCGTCTCCGCTCCGGTCACAGCAAACATGCCGACCTCCGCGGTGACGAACACCAATACGCAACAACAAAAAAAACAACATACGACACACATACACGCATACACGAAAGGAGACCTGAATGGCTGAGAATGAATGGCTGAGCAAGGATTTCTACAAAGTCCTCGGTGTCTCCAAGGACGCCACCGAGGATGACATCACCAAAGCGTACCGCAAGCTGGCGCGCAAATACCATCCCGACCTGAACAAGACGAAGGAGGCCGAGGAGAAGTTCAAGGACATCTCCGAGGCGTACGACGTGCTCAGCAACAAGGAGCAGCGGCAGAAGTACGACGCGATCCGCCAGTTCGGCATGGGTGGGGCGCGTTTCTCTGGCGGCTCCGGTCAGGGCGGGTTCGACGCGTCCGGATTCTCGGATATCTTCGGTTCGATGTTCGGCGGCAACGGCGGCAATGTGCGCTTCAGCACGTCCGGCGGCGGTCCGAGCAATCTCAACGATATCTTCTCGATGTTCGGCGGGGCTGCCGGTGGCCGTGGCGGTGCGAGCTATGGCGGTTCGCGTTACGGTAACCCGTATGAGGAGCCGCCGACTCCGCAGCGCGGCGATGACCGCAAGTCCAAGATCACGTTGACGTTCCGTCAGGCGGTCAAGGGCGCTACCGTGTCGCTGCGCGTGGACGGCAAGCAGTTCAAGACGCATATTCCCGCCGGGGTCAAGGACGGGCAGAAGATTCGTATCGCAGGCAAGGGCAAGCCGGGCAGCAACGGCGGCGCGAACGGCGACATGTATCTGACCGTGCAGGTGAAGCCGGATCCGCGGTTCACGATGCGCGGCCATGACATCGTCATGGATGTGCCGGTGACCGTAGGCGAGGCTGTGGCCGGTGCCCGCGTGGAAGCGCATGACATCGATGGCGAGACCGTCACGTTCAAGGTGCCGGCGGGCTCGTCCAGTGGCGCGGAGATTCGTGTCAGCGGCAAGGGCGTTCAGTCCGCCACTGCCGGCGACCTGATTGGGTGCGTGCAGATTCGCGTGCCCGCGAAGCCGGGTCTGGGCGCGAAGCACGCCGCGAAGGAATTCGACAAGTCCGTCGAGGGCTACGTCGAAGCGGTTGCCGCCGAGCGGTAATCCTCCCGGCGGCATCTCGCATCGTCGCGGAGCGACTGGGGGCACCATCACCCCGCAGCCGATAATCAACGTTAAGGAGATGATGATCATGGCGCGAATCGCACAGGAAGTCAGGCGTGCGTATGCTGCTTGCGCCGCGGCGTTGGTCTCCGGCGGCGTTGATCTCGATGCAATCGACGCGCTCGGCTTAAACGTGGAGATGCCGGTGTTCACGGTGAGTCAGGCGGCTCAGATTGCGGGCGTGCATCCACAGACGTTGCGTCAGTACGACCGCCTTGGTCTGGTGGTGCCTCAGCGCACGGAGGGTGGTGCGCGGCGCTACACGCTTCGTGACGTGGCGCGTCTTGCGCAGGCGCAGCAGTTGAGCCAGGACGAGGGTATCAATCTCGCAGGCGTCACGCATATTCTTTCGTTGCAGGAGGAGAACAGGCAGCTGCGCCGGCAGATTCGGCATCTTCGCCGTCGACTGGACGGCGATAGCGTGTTCGAGGCCGGTATGGATGGTGAAGTCGTCGAGGTGCGGCAGTCGCCGTTCTATCATGTGCGTCGGCGCGGGCGCGCATATATCGCGCCGTTGCAGATCGCATCCGGTCGCGAATAGGCGGCCGTCATCCCGTCATAGTCCCATCTGGCATCCGCTGGATGGGACTTTTGTCGTATGGGGACGTCTTGTATCCCGCCATCGTCCCGTTTTATTCCTGTCGGATGGGACTTTGGGCGGGTGCTGGATGGGAAGTGGGGGGGGATGATACGGAATCGCAGACAATTGTATGTCATTTTGTTCACAATGTAGGCTATAATACTGTACCCGACAGCGATTTTGCTATGCCAATGAAGATTGAATAGCAAGATACTATACAAATAACGCTCGATGGTGAGGAAGCCATGCCGTCCCATAGGTGGAACGGCGGTCGGGGCCCAAAGTCGTGACCCGGCGTTGCACAGGAGAGGAACACACATGGTTCGTTCGACCAAGCCATCGCTGCTGCGCCGTCTTGGCGCGCTGGTGGCGGCCGCTGCCATGCTGGTGGTACTGCCCGCAGGGGTATCCACCGCGAGTGCGGCCAGCGATGATGCTGACATGCTCACCGTCACGATGACGCGTACCGACACCCTCGGCGACGAGGTATATGTCGGTGACACGCTCACCTACAGTTTCACCAACACCAACAACACGAGTTCGGCATTCACCGCATTCCCCGCCGAGTCGAATCTGAGTGGTGTGCTGACCACAGGAACGCCGAACTGCCGTTATGAGAACCTTGCGGGAGGCGCTTCCTACCCTTGCTCCACGGCCAGCCACACCATCACTGCGGATGATCTCACGGCCGGCAGCTTCACCCCGCGTACCGTGTGGAAGGCCACCTCTGACCGAGGGGGCACTCAGGTGCTGCAAGACAACATCGTCTCCACCGGCGATACCGTCACCGTGAAGGAAGGCAAGCGCCCCGATCCGGCCACCATCCCCACAGACCGTGCCGATGGCGAGGCCGTGCGCCTGGCCACCGCCCGCCAGAACCTCGGTACCGAATGCTACCGTATTCCGGCGCTCGCCGAGGCGCCCAACGGCTGGATCCTCGCCGCATTCGACCAACGTCCCAATACGGCGATGGCCAACGGCAGCGGCGTCAAGTGCTGGGATGCCCCGCAGCCGAACTCCATCGTGCAGCGCATCTCCAAGGATGGCGGCAAGTCGTGGACGCCGATCCAATATGTCGCGCAGGGCAAGAACGCCCCGGAACGCTACGGCTATTCCGACCCATCCTATGTGGTCGATGAGGAGACCGGCGAGATCTTCCTGTTCTTCGTTCACTCGTACAACAAGGGCTTCGCCGACTCTCAGCTTGGCGTCGATGAGAGCAACCGCAATGTGCTGCATGCGGTCGTCGTCAGCTCAAAGGACAACGGCGAGACGTGGAGCAAGCCGCGTGACATCACCGCTGACATCACCAAGGGTTACGAGAACGAGTGGAAGTCCCGTTTCGCCACCTCCGGTGCCGGCATCCAGCTCAAGTACGGCAAGTACAAGGGTCGTCTGATTCAGCAGTATGCCGTGGGCCGTACGACCGGTTCGAACGCCGCGGTATCCGTGTACTCCGACGACCATGGCAAGACCTGGCAGGCCGGCAACCCGGTGACGGGCATGCTGATGGATGAGAACAAGGTCGTGGAGCTGTCTGATGGCCGTGTGATGCTCAACTCCCGCCCGGGTAACGGTTCCGGTTACCGTCGCGTGGCGATTTCGGAGGACGGCGGCGTGAACTACGGTACGGTCAAAAACGAGACGCAGCTGCCGGATCCGAACAACAACGCGCATATTACGCGCGCGTTCCCGAATGCTCCCGAGGGCTCGGCGAAGGCGAAGGTGCTGCTGTACTCGTCGCCGCGCGCGAACAACGAGGGCCGTGCGAACGGCGTGGTCCGCATCTCGCTCGATGACGGTACCACGTGGTCATCCGGAAAGCTGTACAAGGCAGGCTCGATGGCCTACTCGGTCATCACCGCGCTGAGCGGTGCCGCTGGCGGTGGTTATGGTCTGCTGTACGAAGGCGCTTGGGTCACCGGCGGCGGCATTGACAGCCACGACATCATGTACACGCACATTTCCATGGATTGGCTCGGCTACCTGTCCGCCACCGCAGACGACGTGACCGCTTCGGTTGAAGAGGGTGCCAGCACGGTGGACGTGACCGTTCCGGTGAGCAACGTCGGTTCTGTGGATTACACCGGCGTGACGGTGACTCCGGCCGATCTGCCGACCGGATGGTCTGCCTCTCCGGTGAACGTGGGCGCTCTTGCCAGCGGCGCGTCCAAGGACGTGACCGTCACGGTGAATGTTCCCGCAACTGCCAAGAAGGACGATGTCGCCAAGATCGTCCTGCGCGTGACCGGCACGTCCGCTGCGAATGCCAACGCCACGACCGGCTTTGACGGCTCCATCACGGTGAACGTCACCGAAAAGAGTGAGCCCGATCCTGAGCCGGAGCCGACCATCACGGGTGTTTCGGCGGTGACGTCGCAGGCTGGTGTGAAGGTCGGTGACGTGTTTGATGCGTCGAAGGTGTCGGTGACCGCGGCGATGAGTGATGGTTCGTCGAAGGCGTTGGCTGCCGGCGAGTATTCGCTGTCGGCTGTGGACGCTGACGGCAAGGCGGTTGATTTGGCTGAGCCGTTCGCAGCGGCTGGTGTGGTGACGGTCACGGTGAGTGTGCCTGTGGAGGGTGCGGATCCGTTGACTGCCTCGTTCACCATCGACGTGGCCGAGAAGAGCGCCGATCCTGAGCCAAAGCCCGAACCCAAGCCCGAACCGGAGAAGCCGGCCGGACCGAAGGTCGACGTGCCCACCGAGAAGCCCGGCCTGTCCAAGACCGGCGCTTCCACGGCAGGCATGTCCATCGTGTTCGTCTTGTTGGCACTGTCCGGTGTCGCGGCGTTGTCGCTGCGCCGCCGCTCCGCTCACTGATCTGACCGAGACCTCACTGCCGCGGCGGTAAACCGTCCGGCCGATGAGTGACGGCATACAGGAAAAGCCCCCGAAACACGGGGGCTTTTTCATGTTGTAATTCGTTCACTCTGTAGACTACAATGAGGGAAATTTCAGCGTATCGCTGTGATTCTCATATAACCGATAGTTCATAAAAATCATGCGGTAAAGAAGCCGACTGCGCCGAAGAAGACGCTGCTACCCCCGTATCGGTCCGGAAGCTGACCTGCCGCAGAGAAGAAAGACTCGATATGACCACAATATTCCGACGTGCCACGGCAAAAACGCTGATGCGCAAGCTCAGCGGGCTGCTGGTGGCCATCGCCATGCTGGCAGTGCTGCCGGCTGGCACCATCAGCGCAAATGCGGCGGACGAAACACCCCAAGAATATCTGCAACTCACCCTGACCCGCACCGACAGCAACGGCACCCCGGCCGAAGTCGGCGACAAGCTCACCTACAGTCTCGGCTACAAAAACGTTTCCGATACCGGTTTCATTGTGCATCCCACGGCGTCGAACCTCAACAATGTCGCCACGCCGCAGTCGGCGAGCAACCCCAATCCCATGTGTCGGTGGGGGAATCTCGCGGCGGGTGCTTCGGCTGCATGCACTTGGAGCGCGAGCAAGGAGTTCGCCTACCATGTGGTGACCGAAGACGATGTCGCAAACGGCTTCACGCCCACCGCGACCGTGTCGGCGACCACTCAGGACGGCACCAATGGCGTTCTGCAAAGCGTCGACATCACCGGCGAGACGGTGCCGGCCGTCCCTGCGACCTCCACACTGCGCGTCGCCATGCAGCGTACCGATACGCTCGGCGATAACGTGAAGATCGGCGACCGGCTGACCTTCAACTTCACCTACACCAACAAAACCGCGCAGAAGATTTATGCCTACCCGAGCGAGTCGAACATCGAACGCGTGGACGTGGTGTCCTATCCGAGAGACAGCTGCCGATCCGGAGTAGAGGCCAACCAGACCGCATCATGTGGGTTCGCCTATCACGTCATCACCGCTGAGGACGTCGTGGCCCGCAGATACACGCCGACAGCCACATTCCGCGCCACATCGGATCGCGACGGCACGCAGGTGCTGCAAGATGACATGACGTTCACCACCGGCACGGTGACCGTCGCGGGGCCGGCCGACGACGCCGCGTCCACGCCGACGGAGCGCAAAGACGGCGAACCGCTCCTGCTGGCGACCAACAAGCAGATCGGCAACACCGATTACTACCGCATCCCCGCCATCGCGCAGGCACCCAACGGCTGGATTCTCGCCGCATGGGATTTGCGGCCGAAATCGGCGGCGGACGCGCCCAACCCGAACTCGATCGTGCAGCGCATCTCCAAGGACGGCGGCAAGTCATGGGAGACGCTGGCATACGTGGCGCAGGGACGCAGTGCCACCAACAAATACGGCTACTCCGACCCGTCTTATGTGGTCGACGAGGAAGCCGGCAAGATCTTCCTGTTCTGCGTGAAATCGTACGATCAGGGCTACTTTGGCTCCGTATTGGGTGTGGAAGATGCGCGCAACGTGCTGCAGGCCGTCGTCATGGAATCCGACGACAACGGCGCAACATGGAGCGAGCCGCGCAACATCACCAAAGACATCACCAAGGGTCACGAAGACGAGTGGAAGTCCCGTTTCGCATCCTCCGGCCATGGCATCCAGCTCAAGTACGGGCAGTACAAGGGCCGTTTGATGCAGCAATACGCTGTGCGCACCACGAGCAACACGAACATCGCGGTGTCCGTGTATTCCGACGACCATGGCAAGACTTGGAAGGCCGGCAACCCCGTGACCGAAGCGAACATGGACGAGAACAAGGTCGTGGAGCTGTCCGACGGTCGCGTGATGCTCAACTCCCGTCCGGGCGCGGCGGGATACCGTCGCGTTGCGATCTCGGAGGACGGCGGCGTGAACTATGGTCCGATCAAGTCGGAGACCCAGCTGCCGGATCCGAACAACAACGCGCAGATCACGCGCGCGTTCCCGAACGCTCCGGAAGGTTCGGCGAAGGCGAAGGTGCTGCTGTATTCGGCGCCGCGTGCGAGCAACGAGGGCCGTGCGAACGGTGTCGTGCGTGTTTCATTCGATGATGGCACCACATGGTCGGCCGGCAAGCTGTTCAAGGCAGGCTCGATGGCCTACTCGGTCATCACCGCGCTGAACGACGCCGCCGGCGGTGGTTACGGTCTGCTGTACGAAGGCGAAAGCATCACCTACACGCACGTGTCGATGGAGTGGCTGGGATATCTCACCGCCACGGCGAGCGGCACCGCGACCGTCAAGGAAGGCGAGGGGACGCTGACCGCGCCGGTCACCGTCACCAACGACGGTCTGACCGACTACACGAACGTCACCGTGACCCCCACAGGTCTGCCGTCTGGTTGGAGCGCCGAAGCCGTGAACGTCGGCAATCTTGCCGCCGGTCAGAGCGCGACCGTGAACGTTCCGGTGACTGTGCCTGCGGCGGCTGTCAGTGGTACCGTCGCGAAAGCGACGATGAAGATCACCGGCAAGTACGCGCAGTCCGAAGACACGCTGCACAGCTTCGCCGAAGGCGAGTTGGCGGTGACTGTCACTGACCCGGATCCCGCAGCCAAGCGGCTCAAACTCACCATCGAACGTACCGATGACAACGGAGACCCGGTCAAGGTCGGTGACACGCTGACCTACCGGATCACCTATGAGAACGTCGGCACGCAGTCATTCGCGGTCTATCCGCGCGAATCCAATCTGGACGGCGTGACGACCCCGCAGTCGGCGAGCAACCCCGCGCCCGTATGCCGGTGGAGCAGGTTGGATCCGGGAGCGACCGGTGCATGCGTCAGCGGCAACGGCAAGCGGCTCGCCTACCACACGGTGACGGAAGCGGACGCGACAGCCGGCTCGTTCACGCCGAGCGCGACCATCGACGCCACCGCAGACGCGAGCGGCGAGACGGTGCTCGAATCAGTGTCCATCACCGGTGACCCCGTCACCGTGAGCCAGCCGGTCGAACTGCCGGTGGACATCGCCGCATGGAAGACCCGCAACGAGGCGCTCGACGACTGGCAGACGCTCTCCGAAAAGCTCGCAAAGACCGACCGCATCAACTGGCTGTTCACCGGCGACTCCATCACGCACGGCGTGCAGTTCACGCGCGGCTACCGCACCTATTCGGAACTGTTCGCGAACCATCTGGACACCACGCCGGTGCGCGGTGTATCCCGCGCCAACGATGTGGTCATGAACACCGGCATCTCCAGCGCGGACGCCAGTTGGCCGCTCAAGGACGGCGCATTCGAGAAATGGGTGTCCGACAAGCACCCCGACGTCGTGTTCCTCACGTTCGGCATGAACGACGGGCGTACAGGCCAGGCGTTCACCGTCGACCAGTACACCGCCAACCTGTCCACACTGATTGACAAGATCCGTGACCTCGGCGCCATCCCGGTGCTGCAGACGCAGAACTACACGACCAACGCGACGTTCAACGCCAACCTCGACACGTACTTTGACGCGGAACGTCGACTCGCGCTCGACAAGAACGTGCTGCTGGTGGACTTCAACAAGCAGTGGCTGGAACTCGGCGGCGGCAACCGCGAATCCGGCACGTATATGGGTGCCGGCAACGACATCCACCCCGGCGAGAACGGGCACATCGAATGGGCCAAGTTCACGCTGGGAGCGCTCAATATGATCGCCAACGACGACCCGCTCGCCCGGTGGAGCAGCTCCGACACGACACTGGACAAGCCGACCGTGACGGTGGACGCCGACGGCAACGGGCTGAAGGGCTCGGACGGGCTTGAACCCGCCCCGGCCGCGGCCAAGTCCGTGGGCAAGTTCCTCTCCGGCGCACAGTACGTTGACCTGGGCGGCGATGTGGTGAGCGCTGTGGCCGGCAAGCGGGAGTCCAACGTGACCATCAGGTTCCGTGCGTCGGCGACCGGACAGCCGCAGACGCTGTTCTCGCTGGGCGACTCCGACTCCGCGACCCGCGCGACCGTGCGCCTGAGCGCGACCGGTCTGGTGCAGTTCCTCAACTCCGGCAACACCGGCGACTTCTACACGGTCGGCACGAACGACCTCGCAGATGGCGCATGGCATACGGTGTCCGTGAACTTCGTAGCGAACGGCTTCACGATCTATGTTGACGGGGCCGCGATGCGCGCGATCAGCGGCGGCACGGGCACTCAGCTGAACGTGCCGGGCGCGATCACGGTGAACACGGCCACGGCCGGCGCGATCCGCGGGGCCGACAGCGCCGGCGGCGCGCAGCAGCTCACCGGCATTGTCGATTACGTCGCCGCATGGAGCCGCACACTGACCGGTGCGGAAGCCAAGCGAATCAGCGCCGAAACCAGTGCCGTGGCGGTGACGAAGGTCGATGCGGCGGTGAACGCGTTGCAGCCGATCATCTCCGATACCGGTGCTCGCAAAAATATCGTGTTCGTGGGTGGCGAGACCATCGAAGGCGGGTATACGGATCATCTGATTGCCAAGAACATCGTGCAGCTGCTCGACGAGCGCGTGCGCTGGGAATACGTCACCGGGCTGAGCGCCACGGACCGCGAACGGCAGCGTGCCAAGTTCTTCGTGGCGGCCGGGCAGGGCGGTCTAACTGCCAAGCAGATGGACGAGGACTACGCTGCGATGGTGGGCGAGTATTCGCCGGACATCCTCTTCTTGGCTCCGGACCTGTATGACGCTGACGGGAATCTTGCGGAAAGCGACGCCGCCGCGTTCGCCGGGCATATTCGCTCCGTGGCCGCCAAGGCGAAGGAGGCGGGCGCCAAGGTCGTGCTGGTGACGCCGGTCACCGTGCGCGGCGGGGAAGACGAGTATGCCGGCGCTATGCGCACGGTGGCCAAGGAAGACGATTTGCCGCTCATCGACGCGCAGGCGTGGATCGGCAAGGTCGTCGCCGCTGACGCGAGCGTCAAGACCGCGTGGTTCAACAAGGCCGGCCAGCTCAACTACGCCGGGCATCTCGGTTACGCGCGATTCATGATGCGCTCGCTCGACCTGTACCCGAGCAACGTGTCAGGCAGCCGCATCGCGTCGCTGCCGTACGACACCGCCAATGTTACTTTGGTCGGAGCGAGTGAAAACGGTGGCGAGCTGCCGGTCGGGCGCGTCGAGGGCACCGACAGGGCGCACATCGACACCATGCAGATCGGTGCGGCGGCTTCGCTGGTGGTCGCCGACAGCTACGCCGTCTACGAGATCGGCGAGGACGGCGGGCGGACCCTGGTCGCGGACGGCCTCAAGCCTGCGGATGTGCTTGCGGATGGCATCGACGTGACCGTAAACGATACGGCGGCGCACCGGTATGAAGTGGTCGGTTCGGCGAACGTGCCGGAGGGCGCGGACGCCGTGACCGTGACATATACGGCGACGCTGGCGGCTGTCGAGGAGCCGGAGCCCGGGCCGGATCCCGATCCCACTCCAGACCCGAGCGAAAAGCCGGACGGTGACGGTACCGGTGACGGCACTGGTGCCGGTACTGGCGACGTGCAGAAGCCGACCCCGGACGCTGTGGCGAAAACCGGTGCGGATGTGTTCGGTCTTCTTACCGCAGTGGCGGCGCTGCTCGCGGCAGGCGGTGTGACGCTGTCGCTGCGCCGTCGCGCGAATCGGTAAGTCTCTCGACTGGGCGGCGGCAGTCAACGGTTCGTTTCGATTTCGACTGATTGCCGCAGCCCGTACCGAATCGGTTGACTGGTCTTGAGGGCCGTTGGCGGAAATCCTGCCAGCGGCCCGCTTTCGTTTGCGCTAATTGCGGGTTGCCTCGGTCGAAGTATGGTCGTTGCTGAGTCATGAGCGTGTAATGGACGTCAAGAATCAGGCGGCCTCTTCGAGGTCATCTGGGATAATGAAAACGAAAGCCCGGTTGCCGGGCATGCAGGCATACAGTTGGCGTCAATACAAGGTGGGGTTGTGCATGAGCGACATGTTGTTGAAGGCCGTGTTCTGGGATCTGGACGGTACGTTGATCGATTCGGAACCCTACTGGCACGAGGGCGAGATGGAGATCGCCGCGGCGCATGGCGGGTATTGGGATGAGGATCTAGCGTGGTCCTGTTCTGGCACTCCGCTTGACTATTGCGCGAAAACGATGATCGAGCACGGGACGAATCTGCCGCCCGAGCAGATTGCCAAGGCGATGGTCGATTACGTCGCCAAGAAGGAGTTCGAGAGGGTGCCTTGGACGAATGGCGTACTGGACGTGCTGGGGTCGCTGGTCGATGCCGGGATTCCCTCCGTGCTGGTCACGACATCGCCGCGCAGGCTCGCTCAGAACGTGATTGATCATGCGCCGGCCGGCGCGTTCGCCGGATTCGTCTGCGGTGACGATGACCTGCCGCATAAGCCCGATCCGGCTCCATATCTGGCGGCGGCGAAGATGCTCGGCATCGAAACGGGCGTGGCCGGAGCCGATGGCGCCGCGGCACTCCCTGGCATCGCGAGGTGTGTCGCTTTGGAGGACTCGGCCACGGGTATCGCCTCGGCTGTCGCGTCCGGAGCCACGACCATTGCCCAGCTCGGCTTCAACCGCAACGCCAAAGCCGACGGTCCGCAATGCGCCTCCATCGACGGCTTCGCCGGCATCACCGCCGAAGCGCTGAATGCCTTCATCCGCCAGCGCCTCGGCTCCTGAACCACCAGCGGTCGCTGAATCTTCCTCCCGCTGGCGGGGATGTCGACTGAAAGCCGACTGGGGGTGGTCTTTACCATGGGGGTCTTTACTGTATCGGCTCTGGACCCCCCCAGTCTCGTTGTGCTCGACAGCCCCCGCCAGCGGGGGCGTATGGTCATCGGGGGCGAAAAATGAAAAAGGCCAATCCCGGTGGAATGGAATCGGCCTTCGTGGAGCTGATGGTAATCGAAACCACGACCTCTTCGATGCGAACGAAGCGCTCTACCAACTGAGCTACAGCCCCTTGGATGTTGCCTTGCTTCGCAGGACAACTCAATACACATTAATACGACCCATGTCCAAATGCAAGCCGGCGTGTGTGAAAATTGGGTGCCGGTTATGGGCTGATATGCGTCACTGTGCGTGGGGTGCGTCACTGGGTGAGCCCTCACCCAGTGACGCAACGGAACGTAATCAGGCAGGCCGGGCGGCCAACAGGAGTGGCCGGTCGCGTTAGTTGTTCTGCGTGCCGGCCGCCACACTCGATGAGTTCGCCGCGGTACCGGGCTTCTTGCCGAATTTCGCCTTGAGCAGTCCGATGATGGTCGGCAGCAGCGACACCAGCAGAATCAGCACGATGACCAATTCGAAATGCTTCTGCACGACGGGGATGTTGCCGAAGAAGAATCCCAGCAGTGTGAACAGCGTGGACCAGCACAGGCCGCCCAGCACCGAGAACGGGGTGAACCGGCTCCAGCGCATGCCGGAAATACCGGAGATGAACGGCATGAACGTGCGGATGAATGGGAAGAAACGCCCGAGGAACACCGCCAGTGGCCCCCATTTCTCGATCATCTTCTCGGTTTTCGCCAGCCGTTCCGGCGTCATGGCCTTCACCTTGCCTGACGCGATGATTCGGCGTCCGAAGAAGTGTCCGATGAAGTAGTTGCTCTGATCGCCCAGGATCGGAGCAATCCACACTATGGGCAGCAGTGCCATCAACGGCAGCCCGCTGTCGCCCTGCGCGGCGAAGAAGCCGGCTGCGAACAGCAGCGAGTCGCCGGGGAGGAACGGGAAGAACACCACGCCCGTCTCAATGAATACGATGAGAAAGATGAAGCCGAGCGCAGGTGCGGTGCCCATGGCAATCCAGCTGGCGATTGCGCCGCGAGGGTCCTTCAGCAAATTGACGATGAAATGAACGAAACCCATGAAAATTCCCGTCACTATCAATGGTGTAATTCCATTAAGAAAACTCTAAGAACCATACCAGCGGGGGTGTAACAGGGGAGACGCGGTATATAGCGGTGCGGATAGGCGGTTTTGCGTTCTTAAGTGCGCGCTGAAACGACGACCGTGCGCACTTAGGTACGCAAACAGGGTCATTTGCGTTCTTATGTTCGCGCACTTGTCGTTTCGGCGCGCACTTAGGTACGCAACGGGTGGTCGTCAGGTACTTGGCGTGCGGGATACTGGGAACCATGGATACTGTGCAAGATGATTCGCAAGTCGTGCTGGAGGGCGCCTCGCCGGACGCCACTGTACCGGACGCCACTGTACCGGACGCCACCGAGCCGAAGGCCGCCCCGCGGACGGTCATGGTGCCGAGCGGCACTGTTGTGCTCGCCGCCACGCCGATCGGCAATGTGGGCGACGCCTCCGACCGATTGAAGGCGCTGCTGGCGGACGCCGACATCGTCGCAGCCGAGGACACGCGGCGACTGTATGACCTCGCGAACCGACTCGGCGTGCACGTGAACGGCACGGTCATCGCCTATCACGACCACAACGAGCGAGCCAAGGCCGACGGGCTGCTCGACCGTGTGGAGACCGGCGCCACCGTGCTGGTGGTATCCGACGCGGGCATGCCGACCATCAACGATCCCGGACTGGCGATCGTGCGCCGGGCCATCGAGCGTGGGCTGCCGGTCACGTGCGCGCCCGGACCGAGCGCCGTGCTCGACGCGCTCGCGCTCTCCGGCCTGCCGACCGACCGGTTCTGTTATGAGGGGTTCCTGCCGCGCAAGCACTCCGAACGCGTGCAGCATCTGCGCATGCTGCAGTCCGAGCGCCGCACGATCGTGTTCTACGAGACGCCCCATCGCATCGCGGATTCGATGGATGACCTGCTCGATGCGTTCGGCCCGAACCGCGCGATGGCGTTGTGCCGCGAGCTGACGAAGGATTATGAGGAGATTCGTCGCGGCATGGTCGGCACGATACGCCAAGGCGTCGTTGACAATCCGCCGCGCGGCGAGATGGTGCTGGTGATTGGTGGCGCGTCGGATGAGGAGGCGGAGGCGGCCGCGCCGGCGACGTTGAGCATCGACGATCTGGCCGTGCTGGCCATCGACCGTGCCCTGGAGGATGGCGTGCGCATCAAAGACGCGATCGCGCAGGTGGTCGCCGAACATCCGCTGCCGGATGGCTCGTTGCCGAACCGCAAGCAGGTGTATACGGCCGTTCTGGCAATGAAATCCTGACTTATGCCGCCGGCAGACCGTCGAGCAGGATGGTCAGGGCGCGGTTGACGCCGGGGCCGCCCGCCTGCGCGACGTATTCCAGAAGTGCGGCGTCCGCGCTGGGATTGGCGACCAGCCAGCGCCGCAGTTCCGGCTCATGCTCGGCGATGAACCAGAGCACTTCCGGCGCGGTCGCGGGATCGCACGCCAGCAGCGGGGAGAGTCTGAGCGGCGGAGGGGGGAGGAGCCGCCCGCGTTGACCGCCGTGACGCCGTCGCCTGTTCACGCCGTTGCAGAGCATGCATCCGTCTGCCGGGAATGCTCTTGCGTTTGGCTCGTCTGGCTTGACTGTGCCGAAGCCGTCGTCTGGCCGTCCCTGCGCGGGGACGCTCGCACAGCGTCTCCGCGGGATTCTGCAGTCGCTGCAATGTCTTCTCCTGTGATGGCATTCGCATGTGGCTCTCCTTTCGTCGTGTTGATGTGTCGTGGCGGTGAGCCGTGTCGATGGTTGAGTCGGACGGGAGGCCGATGCGGCCCCGCGACCGCTTGCAATCAGAAGAAATGCTCCATCGATGTGAACAGTTCCCTGGCCGGTTGGGTGTTCGGCCAGAAATGGTTGTCATCGAGCGTCTGCATGCACTGCGCAAGACTGACCTGATACTCCTCGAACAAGGCGCACAGCACGTCGCACGCGTCGTGCTCGTTCAGCTCTCCCGGCGTCAGCAGCGCGATGTCGCAGGCTGTGCGCATCGGCGTGGTGATACGCAGGTTCCCGACCTGTATGACGTGCTCGGGAGCCGTCTTGCGGTTGAAGACGCGAATCTTCCGCCCGTGCGAATCCGCCCGGTAATGGGAGCTGGATATGACATCGACCGTGCGCGGGAACGTGCCGCCGAGCCATACCCACGCGGCGGTGAGCGCGCATGCGATCGTCCCGAACGGGATGAGTTTCAGCGCGATCATCGCGCGGCCGTACAGGGTGTCGGCGTGCTCGGCGCTGTATGCGTTGGTTTGGTCGAGCGAGTGCAGGGTGCCGAAATGCGTCAGCCGAGCCATGCTGAGCGGACCGGGAAGGTCCTTGTGGGTGAGCAGTGGCGTGGTGTCGATACGCGGCATGGTGCCGCGCGCGATGAGGTCGGAAACGATTGCGACGGCGTTGTCGCTGCGGCTGATTGTGCCGGCTGACTCCGTGCCGGGCCGCGTTGTGCCGGGCTGAGTCTTGCTTGGCGCCGCCGCAGTGGGTCGCGTTGCGCTGGGCGACCCTGTGTTGGGCTGTGTCGCGTTGGGCTGCGGCTTGCCGACTTTTGCCGCTTCAGCGACATCCGTCTGGTCGGGCGCCGGCGCGACTCCATATCTGATATCCGAAGGCAGTATTCTGTTCATACGCCGACCATAACCATACGATGCGGCGGTCCGCCACCGACCCGGCGAAATCTGTGGATATGTGCATAACTCACATTCCACGACGCCGCATTGTGGATAATGCTGTGGATACGCCGCGGTGTCCCCGCTGAGCCGGATAATCGGGATTTATGAGTCATGTTTTGGTAAATGTCGCTTGGCCGTACGCGAACGGCCCCCGTCACATCGGGCATGTCGCCGGTTTCGGCGTGCCCTCGGACGTCTACGCCCGATATGAGCGTATGAAGGGCAACGACGTGCTGATGGTGTCTGGCACCGACGAGCACGGCACCCCGATTCTCGTCGAGGCGGAGAAGGAGGGACTGACCGCCCAGGAGCTCGCGAACCGCTACAACCGCGTGATCGCCAAGGACCTGTGCGACCTCGGCCTGAGCTACGACCTGTTCACCCGCACCACCACCGGCAACCATGAGCATGTGGTGCAGGAGCTGTTCAAGCAGTGCCTGCAGAACGGATACATCTATAAGGGCACGCAGAAGGTCGCGATCTCGCCGTCCACCGGACGCACGCTGCCGGACCGCTACATCGAGGGCGAATGCCCGATCTGCCACGCCGACGGCGCCCGCGGCGACCAGTGCGACGCCTGCGGCAACGAGCTCGACCCCGACGAGCTGATCAACCCCGTCTCCAAGATCAACGGCGAAACCCCGCGCTTCGAGGAGACCGAACACTTCTTCCTCGACCTGCCGGCGCTCGCCGAGGCGAACCTCGCGTGGCTCAAGACCCGCAAGGGCTGGCGCACCAACGTCATCAACTTCTCCATCGGCTTGTTCAAGGAAGTCAAGCCCCGCGCCATCACGCGCGACATCGACTGGGGCATCCCCGTACCGGTGGCGGGATGGATCGACAATCCGAACAAGAAGTTGTACGTGTGGTTCGACGCGGTGATCGGCTCCCTGTCGGCCTCCATCGAATGGGCCCGCCGCCAAGGCGACCCGGAGAAGTGGCGCGAGTGGTGGAACGACCCGAGCTGCCCGGCCTACTACTTCATGGGCAAGGACAACATCACCTTCCACTCCCAGATCTGGCCCTCCGAGATGCTTGCCTACAACGGCAAGGGTTCCAAGGGCGGAGAGACCGGTGAACTCGGCCCGCTGAACCTGCCCGAGCAGGTGGTGGCCAGCGAGTTCATGACGATGGAGGGCAAGAAGTTCAGCTCGTCGCGCGGCATCGTCATCTACGTCAAGGACATCCTCGCTCGCTACCCCGTGGACGCTGTGCGCTACTACATCTCGATCGCCGGACCGGAGACCTCCGACGCCGACTTCACGTGGGCCGAGTTCGTACGCCACAACAACGAGGAGCTGGCCGCGAGCTGGGGCAATCTGGTCAATCGCGTCGCCAACCTGATCAACAAGAACTTCGGCGAGATCCCGGCGCTCGACGAGGACTCGATGACCAACGAGGACCGTGCGCTGCTCAAGGAGACCTCGGACGCGTTCGACGAGATCGGCGCGCTGATCGAGAAGCATCACCAGAAGAACGCGCTGGTCGCCGCGATGCGCGTGGTCGGCGACATCAACAAGTACATCTCCGCCGAGGAGCCGTGGAAGATCAAGGACGACGAGGCTCGTCTGGGCACGGTGCTGCATGTGGCAGCGCAGGCGGTGTACGACGCGAACCACCTTCTGGCACCGTTCCTGCCGCACGCGTCGCAGAAGGTCTACGAGGCGCTGGGCGGCTCAGGCGTATTCTCGCCGCTGCCGCGCCTTGAAGAGGTCGAAGACCTCGACAAGCCGGGCTTCACGTACCCGATCATCACCGGCGACTACAAGCTCGGTGAGACCGTGCACCCGTGGGGGAGCGAGCGTCTGGTGGCCGGCACTCCGGTGCCGAAGCCGCATCCGATTTTCGCGAAAATTCCGCCTGAGGCTGTGGCCGAGGAGCTCACCCGCTTCGACACCGAGCTCGCCGCCCGCAAGAAGGCCGAGGCTGAGCGGTTCGCCGCGGCCCAAGCCGAACTCAAGCAGTGAAATCTAGGCGCTGACAAGGGCCGTTGACTGTTGAGGCTTTGTTGTAATCCCCCCTGACATATGAATGTCAGGGGGATTTTTCATCCGATGCGTGAGCAACGGTAGAAAATAGGAAATATTTTTCGTATATTATGCTCAACTGACAGCCATGCAAGGAAGTGACGTCGTGATATGGCGTCTTTCATATATGGGGATTGAAGAATAACAAGGAGAAGCATGGCGCACAAATAATGGTTCCGCGTTTTGGCGGCTATCGCATGTGTTGCGATGACCGGCATCATGCAAGTACCGGCGGCGTCGGCCGCCACCGGTACCGGTTTCACGGCCGGCGAGCAAGTCGACCTGACCGATGTGGCACCCTCTGGTGCCAAACAGTCGTTCGCGCCCGCCGCGGAATCCTTCAGCATGGCCGTTAGCGAGCAAGCCATGCGCATGAGGGTCATGGACGGGGTGCTCAAGGCGCTGCGCATGCGCATCAACGGTGTCATGGAAGCTGGCGCGGCCATACCCCTCGCTGAGAGACGTCGGCAATTCCCCTTCACGCCGATGACCACCGGGACGCTGCTGCTGACCCGTGACGAGCTCATGGACGTGCAGCAGCGTATCAATGGCCTGCTGGACGAATACTTGCGGCTGAGCGAGCAGCGGCGCGGCAGCGATTATGAGTATCAGGTGTCGTACGCGTGGTCGCTGCTGCCATCGAACCCGGCTGCGGTAGTTGGGGAGGATGTGGATGCGGGTGGGTCCGCAGAGGATGATTGCGACGACCGGTGACCACCCCAGTCGCTACGCGACAGCCCCCCCCCGCCAGCGGGGGCAAAACGGTACCGTCGCTACGCGACAGCCATTCGGGCCCTGCAATTGGGGACGGCCTTCGGCCTCAGCCCACTTGCTCGCCTGTCGGATCGCCTTCGTCTACAAACAGCTCTGCCGTTTGCTCAGCCCGCCGCAAAGTGACGGAGAGTTGTTACCGGTGAAGAACGGCCATGTTCCTTGCCTATTGGCCGGTTTTCCGTACATTGTGTCGGGATGTGACTACATGCTCACAAGTCGGGCACACATCTCACAGATAATTCCGAGGAACATGCATCATTCCTCCAAGCATGATGCGGTTATATAGAACATGTCAGCGGTTGTTACAACGTTGGCGAGGTTGTTGAAACCCCATAATTGAACCCCTTCTTCTCTCTCTTCTCTCACCCGGCGGCTTCCCCGCCGGGTTCTTCTTTTCCGGTGTGTGGTTGCGCCTATCGGATAGGAGCGTGAGGGCCTTTCATCCAACCCCCTGACGCGACACGCCCGGATTGCGTAGCACAATCGTCTATCTGCGTTCACAGGGTCGCGGCATTCCGCCATTCTCCGGAATGCCGTGCTTCAATTGTGCGAAGCAATCCGGGCGTGTCGCATCAGGGGTTGGATGTCGGACTGCCGCGCACGGCGGATTATGAAGGGATTTCGATCGTGCGGGCGGCACGACCACAACAGTTGCATGATGTTCCTTTCATTGTTCGGGTCGGCACCCGGCCTACCGTACGGTGAAGCCTTACTCTTCTCCATATTTCTTGAGCGATTCGCCCCACTGCTGCAGGGCCTCGTGCAAGGTGAGTTTGCCGTGGTATGACTGGCCGATGGAATCCACGGCGATCGAGTTCGCGTACGCCGTGTACGACAGATACGTGAAGTCGGTGCGCATGTCCTTGTACGCCTGGGCGATGACGGCGTGGGGCTTCTGCCCTCCGAAGAAATCATCGGTCTGGGCCGCGGGTCGCCGAGCGTCGATTTCAGCGGAGGAATGCCCTCCTGCGCAAGATTCACCTTCACGCCGTCGCCGTGCGCGAACGTGTAGGCGGCCTTGGCCTCGCGGTCGTCTGTGCCGGTCGGCAGTGCGAGCGCACCGCCTCCGTTCTCCCCGTTCGGGGCCTCCCCGGCAGCATCATCGCGCTGGTGGTCAAGGACACTGCCGACGGCGTCTCGTCGCAGATCCTCAAAGGGGCGCAGGTCACGGCCATGGAATCGGACAGCGCGGTGAGCGTCATCGAAACGGGGTCGTCCGGGCAGCGCACACAGCAGATGCTCGACCATCTCGCCGACAAGGTGAACGGCGTCATCCTGCCCACCGACGCGCCCGGCATCAGTTTCATCCGCGACTATGCGAAGCGCGTGCCGCTGGTCGTGCTGAACCGTTCTCTCGAAGGCGTGGCCAGCGTTGTGCCCGATCCGCGCATCGGCACCGTGCGCGCTGAGCCTGCTGAAACACTACCATCACACCGCGGTCACGTACGTCGCCGGCCCGGCCGCGTCATGGGCCAATCAGTCGAGGTGGGCCGCGGTGCATGACATCGGGAACCGCATGGGATTCAAGGTCAATCAGATAGGCCCGGTGCACCCCACAGTCGAGGGCGGCTATCAGGCCGCGCTCGCATTGGAGGGCGGGGACACCACCGCCATCATCACCTACAACGATCTGATCGCGGTGGGCATCGTGCTGCGGTTCACCGCCGACGGCGTGAACGTGCCCGGTGATGTGTCGGTGATCGGATTCGACAACACGCTGATCGCCCCGGTGGTCATGCCGCCGATCACCTCGATCCGCATTCCGCGCGCCCAGCTGGGGCAGGTGGCCGTACGCCGTCTGCTGCTGATGATGATATCGCCGATGATCCTGCTGAGGGTGTTCCTGTGGATTCCGGGGATGCCGTTCGGCATATACGTGTTCGCCTGCTGGCGGTGTACCTGGGAGATGACGCCTGAGACTGCCGGATTCGGCGCGCACGCGCGGGGCGAGAAGCGTGACGGGCGCGTCGGCATGGCGGGCTGGCTGCGGCGTGCACGGCTGGTGTTGCGCGAGTATGCGAGCACGCTGCGCGTCAAGGAGTTCCGCAAGCATCTGGCCATCTACCTTCTGGTGCAGGTGACGATGGACGTGTTCGGCCAGACGTTCGTGTTCTTCGTGGTGTACGACTGGAACCATACGGCGGCGTTCGCGTCGCTGATGCCGGGATGCGCCGCCGTCTCGCTGCCGCTGATGCCGGTGTTCGGCTGGGCGATGACCAAGATAGGCCCGAAACGACTGTACGCGATCAATTTCATCGGCTGGCTTGGTACGGCCTGGCTGTTCGCGGCGTGGATGCTGGTCGGCACGCTGCCGGAACCGTGGTGGACGGTGTTCCCGTACATCGCGGACATCGACCAGATCGTGACTCGCCGGTACCGTTCCGCCACGTTCTCCGGCATTCAGGCATCGTTCCGTCAGCTGGGCTCGGGAATAGCGACGATTGCCGCCGGCCTGGTGCTGGGCGCGGTCGGCTTCGACGCGACGCGCGCATGGCAGACGACGGTGGCGGGCATTGGATTGGGAGCCGTGCTGCTGGGCTGGTTTACCGTCTTGCCGTCGCGATGGTCATCTGCTGGATTGTGTCCGCCCATCTCGCCATCAACAAGCGTGCGGACGGCATCGTATTGACAGAGATCACCCGCCTGCGCAACGGCGGCGACAAGGCCGACGTCACGCCCGAAACCCGTCATGTGGTGGAACGACTGACCGGTCTGCCCTACGAGAACTGCTGGCGGTAGCCGGCGAGGCGAGACCCATGAACGGCCGCGCAGCAATGCCGTGCCGCTCGCTACACTGGTGAGACATGAGCAAGCATCATCATCGTGACCGCAGCTGGGCGCCCGCGCCGTCGCCGCTGCCCGACGACGCGCACGTCATCGACAACCATACGCATGTGGCATCCGTCATTCCGTTTGCGCGGGCCATGAGCCACGAAGCCGTCGAAAAAGGACAGCCGGAAGTACCGGTGTACGACGTGGAGCAGCTGCTCGCCCAAGCCGCGGCAGTCGGCGTCACCGGCATCATCGACTGCGGGTGCGAGCTGCCGAACCTCATGACCGCCATCCAGATGGCCGTCGACCATCCCGACTCCGTTCATGCCGCCATCGCAATCCACCCCAATGAAGCCGTGCTCCACGGTCACCGCGGCGTCCCCGGGCCGGACGGTCTGTCGCTGAAATACAAGCCCCACCATGACGTGAGCTTCGACGACGCGCTCGCCGAAGTGCATCGCCTGGCCCTCGCATACCCGCATCAGGTGGTCGCCATCGGCGAGACCGGCATGGACCTGTTTCGCACCGGGGAAGGCGCGAAGGAACTGCAGCGAGACGCCTTCCGCGAGCATATCGCGCTCGCCAAGGAGCTGAACCTGCCCATGCAGATCCACGACCGCGACTCGCACCGGGAGGTCATCGAGACGCTGCTCGCAGACGGCAGCCCAGAGCGAACCGTGTTCCACAGCTACTCCGGCGACGCCGAAATGGGCGAGATCGCGCGCGACAACGGCTGGTATCTGAGCTTCTCCGGCACGGTCAGCTACAAGGGCAACGACGGTATCCGCGAATCAGCCCGGCTGGTCGGACTGGACCACATCATGGTCGAGACGGACGCGCCGTATCTTACGCCGATGCCATACCGCGGGCGCACCAACGCGCCGTACATGATCCCGTACACGCTGACGGCGCTCGCCGACGTGTTCGACCTGCCCGTCGCCGAAGTCGCGCGTGCGACGCGGCGCACGACACGCACGGTATACGGGGTGTGACGAGGGGCGGCAAGGGCGGCCGGCGTCCTCCCCAAGTTGGGAAAAACCGAAAAGGGGCATATACTGACCGCTTGAATTTGAAATACCAAGGTTTCCGTTAGTAGCTGTACCTAGAATATGCGGATATCATGTGCGGATTATCCCCGTCGATGGAGGAAGCATCATGGCTCAAAAGCCCGATGAAACGTTGTTACGTGCCGACACGTTCACCAACGTCCCGAAAGTCTCCCGTCGCACACTGACGAAAGAGGAGCGCGAAGAGCTTGCAAAGCAGCAGGCGGCAGAAACCAAGGAAGCGGAAAAACTCGCCAAGACCGCAAGCAAGGGAGCGATCGGCCGCTGGTGGCGCAGATTGCAGTCCGGCCCCAACAAGATCTCGCTCGGCATGGCCATCGTCGCGCTCGGCGTGGTCTACGGCGACATCGGAACATCGCCCCTGTACACCGCGCAGACGTTCCTTTCCGGCCAGGGCGGCATCGCCAACACCGACCGTGAGGCCGTGCTCGGCATGCTGTCGCTGGTGTTCTGGTCGATAACGCTGATCACCACCGTCAAATACGTGCTCATCGCCATGCGTATCGACAACAAGGGCGAAGGCGGCATCTTCGCCCTGTATTCGCTGATTCGCAGGCATGGCGCATGGCTCGCCATCCCCGCCATGCTCGGCGGCGCGGCGTTCCTCGCCGATTCCGTGCTCACCCCGGCCGTGTCGATCAGCTCCGCGGTCGAAGGCCTGAAGACGCTGCCGCCATTGGAGGCGCTGTTCAAGGAAAACGGCAACCTGACGCTGATGATCACCGTGGTCATCATCGTCGTGCTGTTCTCCGTGCAATCGCGCGGCACCGAAAGCATCGGCCGCGTGTTCGGCTCCGTGGTGCTGGTGTGGTTCACGTTCCTCGCCGTGGTCGGCGCGGTGAACCTCTCCGGCGATTGGTCCGTGCTCGCGGCGCTCAACCCCGTGTACGGCGTGAAATTCCTGTTCAGCCCGCACAATGCGGCCGGCATCGCCGTCATGGGCACCGTGTTCCTGTCGACCACCGGCGCCGAGGCGCTGTACTCCGACATGGGACACGTGGGACGCGGCAACATCTACTTCACGTGGCCGTTCATCAAGGTCGCCCTGGTGTTCAACTACTTCGGTCAGGGCGCGTGGATCCTCAAGAACCAGAACAATCCCGAGTACCAGCACATGGAGGGACTGAACCCGTTCTTCCAGATGATGGATCCGAACGTGCGCTATGTGGCCGTCATCCTGTCGGTCACGGCCGGCATCATCGCCTCGCAGGCGCTGATCACCGGCGCGTTCACGATGGTGTCAGAGGCGACCGGCCTCAACTGGATGCCCCATCTTCAGGTGCGGTATCCGGCGCGCACCCGCGGCCAGCTGTACATTCCCGTCATCAACTGGGTACTGTGCGCGGCCACGCTCATCGTGCTGGGCATATTCCGGGATTCCGAGCATATTTCGGCGGCTTACGGCCTTGCGCTGACGATCACGATGATCACCACCACGATCCTGCTGGCGGTGTACATGTGGTACGACCGCAAGCGGGTGCTGGCGGTCGTGTTCACCATCGTGTTCCTCGCCATCCAGCTGATGTTCTTCATCGCGTCGATGGCGAAGTTCCTGCACGGCGGCTGGTTCACGATGCTGCTGACGTTGGCGATCCTGTTCATCATGTACACGTGGAACGAGGGCACGCGTCTGGAACGCGCGCAGCGCCGCCACATGATGCCGAAGGACTTCCTGCCGGCGCTTGACCGCCTGCACGGCGACTTCCGCATCCCGTATTTCGCCGACAACATCGTGTATCTGACCAGCGATTCGGATATGCGACGACTGGATACGGACATCTTCTTCTCGATCTTCGCGGATCATCCCAAGCGCGCCCGTGCGTGGTGGGCGGTGTCGGTGCAGACCACCGACGAACCGTTCACGCGCGAGTACTCCGTGCAGAATTTCGGCACGAGCTACCTGTTCCGAGTGCGTATCCGTCTGGGATTCAAGGTGTCGCAGTCTATTCCGGTGTACCTGCACCAGATCATGCACGACCTGTCGGATTCCGGTGACCTGCCGCAGCAGAAGTCCGTCTACCCGAAGGTGGACGCCGACCCGGAGATCGGCACCATCCGTTACGTGCTGATTCACAAGGACCTGATGCCGGAATCCAAGATCTCCACGCGAGGCGCGATGTCGTTGCAGGCCAAGTACGCGATTCGTCACGTCGCCGGCTCCCCGATCAAATGGTTCGGCCTGGCGCCGTTCAACCCGTTGGTCGAGGTTCAGCCGCTGTTCATCTCCACTCGCCGACCGCCGCGTCTGAAGCGCGTCGCGTTGCGTTCGCGCACGCCGCGCGTCAACGATATCGTGACCGTCAGCAAACCGGAAGAACGGCCGGCTGCGAAACCGACCGCGAAGAACGGTGGCTCGGGCAGCACGAAGGCTGCGTCCGCGGCGAGGGACGGAAGCAAGACGAAGCCTGCGGGCTCGGCGCAGAAGGCCACCGCTGCGAAGGACGGCGCTGCGAAGCCTGCAGCCGCAGATGCCAAGGGAGGCGCGAAGGTCGACGCGACGAAAAATGATGCCGTGAAGGTCGACGATTCGGCGAAACTCGCTAAGCAGTAGACGCACACGGGCCGCACTGCCGGCTCGCGTGCGCTCCTGATGGACTGATGGACTGCGGAGGCAAAGCGCCCATGCGTTACGGCCTGGGTGCCGCGTATTTGCGCCAGCAGCCGCCTCAGTACGGGCGATGGTCGTCGGATGGCGCAGCCATGACAGGACCGTTGCCGGCTGTCCCGTTTGCGCAATAGTCGCTCTATGCGCCACCGTCGCGGTAGCCGTCCCGCTGGTACTGCCGTTCGGTGCATATCCGGTTATCGCAAGGACGACCTCTACTGTCTGTGACCGGCGAGATGGCATCACGGTCTGCGTTTGGCCGGTCAGCCGGCTGCCGACTTGTCTGGGAAACTTGGTCGAAATGGATATGTGACGCCTGCCAAGTTGTCCGAATCCCCGGCGGATCATACTGCATGGCTGTTCAGCGCTGAAGACAGTGAACAGTTGTCCGGCGATGAGATTGCCTCGTACCTGCTGTCCGGTCTGCTGACGTATGACACCACACAGAACGGATGCGAGATATTGGACACGCAGGCACGTGATTATCAGGTCGCTGAATTATGGATGACGAACGCTGCCGGCTTGCATGAAGACGGCGAGGATGGCACTGCTGACGATGCTGTGTTTGGCCGCGCAGCTTGTTACGCTGCCATTGGCGTCCATGACGGTTGGATTGCCTGCGCTGGTCGGTTCCGGCGTGAGTCTGCCTCTTGCGACGTTGGCGGCGCTTGTGCCTGCGACGATAATTGCGTGGTCGCTGCCTGGCATGTCTGCGGCTGATGTGGCTGCCGTCAGGAATACGTGGCTGATGGATCGTGCGGCGTTGCTGGTGTTGATTGCGGGAATGATGGCACTGGGTGCGGTGATGATACCGGTATATGGCACGGCCGGGGTCGCGCAGGCGCTATCTGTGGGCGGACTTGGCTGCTTCGGGGTGATATGTGGCCGCCTGTGCGGACTGAGAGTTGGCGCGGCGGCACCTGCTTCATACCTGTTCGTCTGTTGTGCGATTGGCGAGCGGGCAGGTGGACGCTTGTTCTTCTGGCAGTTTCCCTGATGACGACGCTTGCCCGTCAATCGGCCGTTTGTGTGGCCGTATTGGTCGTATCGGCATGTGTCTGCCGGGTGCCGGACCGCGTGCGCATCGCGGCCGTGCGCACGCTATAAGGAACTCCTATAGCCACGCCCGCTTGTCAGCCGCCGTGGCACGATACAGTACCAAGCATGTGCAGATTACTGGGATACGCGACATCGGGATTCAACCTGAGCCTCAACGACGTCCTGGGCATGCACGAGGTGACGGATTTCCGGGATCTCAGCGAGATCCACAATGACGGTTGGGGTGTCGCGTTGCTGTCGAACCCCACTGAGCTGCCGTTTGCCGCCGGCGAGGTGCGCAAGCCCGAGACCGGCACGAAACTGTACAAGAGCACACTGGCCGCCCGCCATGACCCGATTTTCCGTGACTTTGCGGACGACCCCGCACGCGGTGGCCTGTGGCACCTACGTCTCGCCAGCTCCAACCTGCCGCTGATTCTGGAGAACCAGCAGCCGTTCTTCGCGAACGGGCTGAGCTTCATCCACAACGGCGACATCTCCGACGACCGCGGCATCAACATCGTGCTCAACCGTGCGTACCCGATCAATCAGGGTGCGTTCCTGTCGACCGGCGGCCGTTCCGACTCCGCGATCTTCTTCTCGGTCATCCTCGAATACATCGCGTTCGGCTTCGCGCTGGATGAGGCCGTGGCGCAGGCGGTACGCCAGCTGCGTCAGGCGTACCCCAAGTCCAGCTACAACTGCATGATCCAAAGCCAGGACCAGCTCGTGGCTTTGTGCGCCGCCGGCCGCGAGAAGACGTCGCCGCGCATCGTCGAGATTTACGACGAGTACGGCAAGGGCGAGAAGGCTCACGATTACCGTGTGATGAGGTACCGTGACGTGCAGGACCGTGACGGCAAGCCGTCCGGTGTAGTCGTGGCGAGTTCCGGCTTCGAGCAGAACGAGTCCGATGGCTGGAAGGTGCTGGAGAACGATCAGATGATCGTGGCGTCCAACCGTACCGGCGAATACCACGTGCGCTCCATCTGAGAGGCGTTTATCGGGCGATTGATGGCACCCGGCATCTGTAACTTGCTCGCAACGCTCTCCTCTTTTCCTCCTCGCCGGCGCGACACGCCCGGATTGCGCAGCACAATCGACGTCGCTGTTTATGATGAAGGCCGGAAAATGGCTGATCTGTGGAAATGCACCTTGCGATTGTGTGATGTTATCGGCGTGTCGCGATGGCTACAATGAGCCGTATGACCGGTTATATCCCCACACTCGACCAGATTGACGAGCTGCACAAGAAAATCGCCCCCTCCCAGGCCGCCTATGACCTGGTGCACATGCATTGCGTTGTCGTGGCGACCATCGCCCGTCAGCTCGCCCGCCATCAGAACGCGCTGTTCACCAACAAGCTGGGCCAGGGCAGCGGCAACGCGCTTGACGATTCCGCCGGGGCAGCTGAACAAGCCGACCTGCCGTCAGACGGCATCACCGGTGGCCGTGTGCCGAAACGCCTGATCGACGAGCATCTGGCGACGATCGGCGGCCTGCTGCACGACATCGGCACGTATCGCGTGCTCAAGCATGACGGCAGTGATGGCGAACCGCTGCAATTCGACGGGAAACGTTACATCCTGCATGGCCTGCTCGGCTACGAGTACTTGCTGGAGCAGGGCGTGGACGAGTCCATCGCCCAGTTCGCGCGCAATCATACTGGGGTCGGCCTGACCCAGCAGATGGTCATCGCGCAGAACCTGCCGCTGCCTCCGGTCGATTACATGCCGGTCAATCTGGAACAGGAAATCGTGATGGTCGCCGACAAATACAACAGCAAGTCGATACCGCCGAAGTTCCTGACCGCGCAAGCCTACGCCAAGCGTGCGGAGCGCTATGGGGAGGCGAACAAGCGGCGCTGGCTGGATCTGGTCGACCAGTACGGTGTCCCCGACGTGCCGGCCCTGGCCGCGAGGTTCCGCATGCGCATGATCTAGGTGGAATCAATGCGCCCCCGCTGGGTGGATAGCCCGGTGGACTGCCCACCCAGCGAGGGCGTATCAGATGAGGCCGTTTATAGCTTGATGATGGTTTCGGCTATGTTGGCAACGGCTTCTGATTCGGTGAGGATGATCACGCAGCGTTTGGGGTCGTCGTGGGTGAGCGACGTGAGCAGCTGCAGGATCTCCACGCTGTCGTCATCGTTCAGCCCGCCCGTGGGCTCGTCGGCGATCAGCACCTCGGCCTCGCAGGCGATGGCGCGCGCGATCGCCACGCGACGCTGCTCCACCACGTCCAGCTTGCCAACCGGAGCGTTCGGGGTATCCACATCGAAATGGACCTTGTGCAGCAGCTCGCGTGCGATCACCGGCTTCGGCTTGAGGAACGTGCGCCCGGAGGCATCCATCGCATACACCAGGTTGCGTTCGGCGCTCATGTCGTCTCGTACCGCATACTGCTGCGGCACCAGTCCCAGTCGATGTCCACGGACTTCGCCGGGCTCAAGCTCCAGCAGGTTCGCGCTTTTGTTCATCACATTGCCGTCATGCGGCCGGATGATGCCGCTCATCACGCCCATCAGGGTCTCGTGCAGCACGCGGTCGTTGTCTGGCAGCAGCACCGAGTACACATGCCCGGCGTAGAACGCCTGGTTCATGCGGTCGAGCACGTGACGGCCGGACTTCTTGTCGGTCACTGTGACCTTGTTCATCGAGAACGTCGGGTAGGACTTGAGACGGATGCTGTCCGCCTTGCTGCGCTTGAGCTCCTTGTCGATGCGCGATGACAGGCGCATTGCAGGGTCGACGCTGGCCGATGCCACGGTGACCCTGCCGGCCCTGGTCTTCTTCTGGCCATCGCCGGCCGTCTTGCCCCCGGTGCTCAGCTTGAGTGTTTCGTTGACCTTGCTGGCGTTGGCCGCTGCCACGTCCAAGTTCTCGTCGGCGGTGTCCGCCGCCGTGGTGCCGGTATCAGCATCGCCGGTATCAGCACTGGTGTTATCGGCGATGCTGTCGGCGCTGACCGGCTCCTGTGCGGCGGCATCCTGCGTATCATCTCCGGGCTTCTCGTCGTCGGCCGGTGCCTCCTCGGCGGAGCCATCCGTCGCGACCGTCGTATCGGCTTCCGCGGTAGTGTCGATTTCCGCGTCGGCAGCGTCGATCACGATGGCGTCGGAGTCGTCACCGTCGTCGTCGAAGACGATGGAGAACTGCACGCTGTCCGGTACCGTCGTCGAATCGCTCGCTCCGGCGGCATCCGGGGATTCGGTTGCCGTGTCGGCCGTGGCGTCGGCTGCCGCGTCTGATTCGACCGCCGTGTTCTCGCCTTCGGAACCGGTCAGTGTGACGTCGTCCTCGTTCATGTCGTCCGCCTTATTCGTGTTCGTGTCGTTCATGCCTGCTCCTGTGCCGATTCCGCCGTATCGTCGGCGTCTGCCGTATCACTGTCGTTCGCTGCGTTGTCGCTTGTTGCGGTGTCGTCCGTCCCGCCGTCATCCACGACCTCGACCTCATTCGAGGAACGGGCCGCAAACAGCGTCCTGACACGGAACAGCAGCACGCGGATCATGGCGATCACCATCAGAACCACAATCGTGCCGAGACCGCTCCAGATGACAGTCCAGATCAGGTTGCCCGGCACACTGACCGCATTGCCGTCGGCGAGCTTCGTGGCCAGCGGCTTGACCGCGAACGCGCCGACGACCATGCCTACGGCGAATCCGACGAGGTTCAGCAACAGCGTCTCCAGCATGAACTGCCAGGCGATACGCCCACGCGAGACGCCGATGACGATCTGGTTGCCGATTTCACGCCGACGGCCGACCAGCAGGCTCGATCCCCACGAAAGCAGCAACAGCACCGCGCCCACAATCCAGAGGGCGGCGAGCATAGGCTTCATCGAGCTCGCCAGGGAGTGCAGCGGCGCGATCTGCTTCTCGTGCTCGATTAGCGTCGGCGAGGTGAGCTCATGGTTCGCGGGCAGCTTTGCCTTCTTGATGACCTTCTCGAACTTCCGATAGGTCGACATGCTGTCGAGCAGGAACGAGATGTTCAGGTCGGGAATCAGCCAGCCTTTGCCGTCGGCCGCATACAGGCCGTCCATCGCGAAGGTGTAGTACGCGGTGTAGATGACGTTGTCGCGGTTGTCCTTGGCGAGCTTGGCGTCCGAACCCTGCCCCGCGGCGGCCGGCTCCGTGTACTCGTAAATGCCGCGGACGGTCTGCTCGATGGTCTTCTTCGCGTCGTTCGGGAACGCGACGGTGAACTTGTCGCCCACGTCCAGGCCGTTCTTCTTCGCGAACGCCTGTGAAATCAGCACGCCTGTCTTCGACTGGCTCGAGTAGTCCAGTTGCTTGCCCTTGACGATCTTGTACCGGCCGAGCTCGTTCTCATGCGCGGCCTCCAGCGAAGAGAAGCTGCGGTACAGCATCTCGCCGCCGGTCTTGTCGGCGCTCTGGTCGTCGGTGCCGGCGATGGCCTTGACGTCGCCGCTCTGCCGCACCGGCACGGTGATGGTGAGCGCATAGCTGTACGTCAGGCCGGCGGCCTGCAGCGCAGACGCGTAGTTGTCGTATGCGTCGAACGCCAGGTAGTTCTTCGTATAGGAAGAATCGGCGCCGTTGTAGGTTGCCTTGGTCTTCGCATCCGGGCGGATGACGGCGCTGACCAGCTGGGGGTTGTAGCCATCGGTGGCCGATTCATCGGCGTGCAGGACGGAGAAACCGAACAATGTCCCGAATGTGACGATGATGGCGATGAACATGGTCAACAGCGTGCGCCATTTGCGGCGGACTATGGATGACCATGCGTTCTTGAGAACGAACATGCGTGTACTTCTCCAGTTCTTCCCAGCGGGGGCTGCGATCATGGCAACCGTGCGCCCGCGTTTTCGTGACAGTGGCCGGGACGCCACCCGAAGAACCCCGAAAGGCCCCGTAAAGCACGGCATCCCGTAGGCAACACTATGGTCGCGCTATGTGTATGTTATCTTGCTCCATACTGTTATACCCCTCAATGAAGTCTGGAAGCAGTCTGACAAGGTCGCGGGTGTTGTGCCGGGCCATCCTTCCGCCTGTCCCGGGCAATGGTGAAAAAAACGTCGAAATACAACGGTTCAGAAAGAAGACTTAGCGTGCGGTAAGCATCGCGCGGTATCATCTAAGGTTGTATTACGTAGCGTCGAGAGCCGGTTCACCCGAAAAGACGGTGTGACGGCAGACCATCGAACCCGACGGAACGATAACGGTCGTCGCGTGGAACGACGGACGCGACAAAACGGAATGTAACACGAAGCAAACGAGGTTAACCCATGCGCCGATCCCCCCAGCACATCGGACGAAAAGGACATCAATTCCTGTCTCAAGCGCTGCGTCCGCGGCGCATCGTGCTGTATGTGGTGTTCGTGCTACTGGGAGCCGTGTTGTCGGTCGTCGGCATCTACGGAATCTCCGCGCTCAAACTGTACACGGAGGCGAACCGCTTCATCTCCGCTTCCGAAAACCTCGCCAACACCGCGCTCGGCTGCGGTGGCGGAGGTAACATCGGCACGTCCGCACGTGAGATGGTGACGTCCACGCGGACGCTGCGCGACGAACTGGACAAGCCGCAGTGGACGTTCCTGCGCGACCATACGGCGTACGGGAACGACATCACCGCCGCGCGCACGATGCTGGACGCCATGGGAAACCTGGTGGACGGGCCGTTCACCGATTTGATGGACCTGAGCAAGCAGCTGTCCGGCTTCTCCATGAAAGACAAATCCGTCGACCTGAGCGCGGTGACGGCCATGCCGGGCATCGTCAAGCAGGCCCGAGCCGACATCAAAGTCGAGACGCGGCGGCTGGAGAAGCTGGCGCCTCCGAAGAGCTCGAGCGTCGCCTCCATGGTGAAGACCGGCGTCTCCGGCCTGAAATCCGTGGACAAGATGCTCAACGAATACGACGAGCTGATCAACCTGCTGCCGCAGCTGCTGGGCGAGAACGGTGAGCGCACGTACCTGGTCGCGATCTACAATCCGGCCGAGCTACGGTCCGGCGGCGGCATGGTCGGCAACATCGCGCCGGTGACCGCCGACCACGGCAAGGTCACGATCGGCGACTTCATCGCCACCACCGACATCACCTACGGCACGCAGCCGTACGATGCCGAGAACGTCAAGGAAGCCGCGGTGTTCGGCGACCAGGTGTGGAAATACCCACAGACGACCACCGTCAACCCGAACTTCCAGCGGGCTGCGGTCACATTGAAGAACATGTGGCTCGCGCAGCCGGGCAACGAGAACCAGGAGATCGCCGGTGTGTTCGCGCTTGACCCCGTGTTCCTGCAGTCGCTGATCGGTGCGACGGGATCGGTCAAGCTCAGCGACGGCAAGGTACTGGACGGCACGAACACGGTCAAGTTCTTCCTCAACGAGCTGTACGTGGACCACCCGATCTACAAGGAGCAGAACGCCTACACCAACAAGGCGTCGAAGACGATCATGACCCACGTGTTCTCGGGCGTGGGCACGTCGACGCTGTCGCCGATGCTCAAGGCGCTGCGGCAGACGTCCGCGAACGGCCATTTCAAGCTGTGGATGGCGCAGGAGGAGGAGCTGGCGGCGCTCGTCCAGACCAAGGTCTTCGACGCGAACGTCGCGGGCATGATTCCCGGCAGTGTGGAACAGCCGAAGGCCGGCGTCTACGTGACCGAGGCGAAGCCCAGCAAGCTCAGCTGGTATCTTGAGCCGAGCATCACCGTCAAGAAGACGTGCGGCAGCGATTTCGCCGCGAACTCGTACCGCATCAGCGACGAAGTGGATGCGCCCGCCCGAGCCACCAACCCCATGACCATCGCGAACGCCGGCCTCGGCGACGAATACACGGTGACGGTACGGTTGAAGAACACGATGACCGAGGAGCAGGCGAAGTCATTGCCGGCGTTCATTACCGGCAATACGGAGAAGGGCACGATGCAGCCGCGACTGTTCCTGATGGCGCCCGAAGGCGGCGCGATCACGTCGCTCGCCTACGAATCCGGCGAAATGGTGTCGAATGGCACCGTGGAGGACCGCCAGTTCATCAACCTGCGTCTGACCCAGGGCATCAAGCCGGGTGAGACGGTGACCATCGCGTTCACCGTGCGGGCGGCGGAGAAGGCGAAGTCGACGCTGGACGTCGTCACCACGCCGATTATCAACGAGAAGGGCATCTACACGGGCACCAACGGCAAGGTCACCGACACGTGCGGCGCTGATGTGCCGGATGCGGTGGAGGACCAGTGGGCGGGAACTGGCAGCGACGGTTCCGCGAACGGTGACGGCAGCTCGAACGGCACTGACGGTGGCAAATCCTCCGGCAAGACCTCATCGAAGCCCGCCGACGAGAACAAGAACTCCACCGACTCCTCCAATGGAGGTGCGCTGGACAAGCTCAGCAGCATCAAGGATGGCCTGAGCTGTCCGGTGGATCTGAAGAAATTCATGTAGCCACGGACGGCCGCGCGGGCACAGCTGTGCGTGTCCGCGCGGACACCTTACGTAGGCTGACCGTCAGCGCTCCTTCGGCCGCTGCTCCTCTTCGATCAGATAGCTCGGCCGGTTCTTGGTCTGAATGAACGTGCGGCTGAGATATTCGCCGAGACGCCCAGCGCAAGCAGCTGGATGCCGGCGAGCATGGCATGCTCCTTGCCGAAGTTGCGGGAGAGGAAGATGAAGCCCGTGTCGAAACGGTTGCTGGCGAACTCGCGGATTTCGTCGCGGGTCGAATCCTTCGACCCGTCGTCCACGAACAGGAAGCGATAGTCGATGCGATCGTCATCGTCCGGTGCCAGCTAGGCGTTCTCAGAGAGCGTGGTGAGCCGGGCGAACAGCATCGGCAGCGACTCCTCCTCGTTGTAACAGGGTATGAGAATCGTCACGGTGCGTTTGTTTTCGTTCATTGTCTCTTCCCTTTGATGCCTGAGCTGGTGCGACGGCCTGCGGCATGTAATCGACTTCCGCTAGCCATGATAGTGGAAGTCGATTATGCGCGTGGTGTTCCATTCTGGCATTTTCGTATGGTTTCACCGGTCTGATGGCCAGGCTGGCCGGTTCCGCCGGCAATGTGGACAACTGTGGATAAGGGGTGAGTTATCCACTTATCCACAGATTTTCGAGGGTGGGTGGCGCCGGGAGCCTTGGGTGTGCCATGGTGTGCCTATGCGCGAGGACGCGGAGGGACCGTGACGGCAGTGGCGCATACGAAAAGGAGCGATCATGGCGACATCATTCTCGATGGATACCATCGGATTTCTGCAGGCTATCAACAAGTTGGAGCGGCGATTCGAGGAACTCGTCTCTCCGGAGACTATGCGCAAGGTGTGCGAAGACTATGACAGGGACGGCACGCCCACGCCATGGGATCACCGGCTGTACGCGCTGGCGCGCGACGTATTCGCGTGCGGCAGTTGGACGACGAACCTGTGCGCGGCGGCGATGTCATTCAACGGGCGGCTGGTGGGCGAGTGCCGGAGGTTTCTTCACGGCTGCTCCGAAACGGTGCGCAAGTACGGCATCTCGGTGTGGCTGTACGAGCTGCTGAACGATTCCACGCTGGCTCTGTTTCGCGACGACCCGTCCGATTACATGCCGTCGCTGATTCGTATGACGACCGTCGAGGAACTGATGCGACGGCCTCGCGGCAGGAAGCGGTTCGGCAACCGCAAGCAGCGCGGGCTCGCCATGGAGGAGCATTCGACGCAGATGCACCGGCTGGCGGCATACACCCTGCTCAATTGGGGTGCCGATGAGCGGCGCAGCCTCGACATCGCCCGGATGTTGCTGCTGTACCCCGGCATCGGCATGTGCATGCTGCGCGAGGACGGAGACGTGTTGCGCTTCGGTGCGGCGCCGGACATGCGGTATCGGCGCGTGGTCGACTATCTGCACGAGCGGCGGGCGCAGGCCGATGCGGAATACGAGCTGCATGGCAATCAGTGGATGAGTGAGTATATGGGTCGTCATGACGATGAGGAACCGGCTGTCGGAGAGATTGCGACGGCAGATCGCGACGCGGGCGGATGCTCGTCGAAGCGAGATGGCGTTCGCGGATATGCCGAGGTGGGCGACGAGTCGCTGTGCGACTGCGAGAGCTGCGCCCGCATCGACATGGAGGATAGGCTGGATCTGCTGAAATGCGAGCGGCGATACATGTACGATGTCGTCCGGCTGATTGATGCATACGAGAAGATGTGGGACGATGAACCAATAGATGTCGATGACCGCATGCTCGCGCTGGAACACAATCGGGATGTGCCGGGCGAACCACTATGGCAGGATGTGGCGTTCCTGAACGATCTGGCATACTCGCTGATGGGCGACGTGATGGCCCATGACCTTATCCTCGGATTCGAGCGGCGAGACCGCAAGCGGTTCGACCGAGGTGTCGAGCAGCTGGAACTGCTTACGGAGACGCTCGTCCGGTTCGGTCTGCTGTCATTGCCGATAATCGCGTTCATGAACGGATTCGATGAATTCTCACGGGGACTTGATGACGACTACGCGACGGACGGCACGCTTTACAGTACGTCCGAGGCGGACATACAGCGTCTCACACGCCGTATGCAGAAGCGTCTCGACAAGCTGAGCGAGGAGGAAATGAACGCGAAGGCACATTTGGGCGAGTCCTTGGCGAACATCGTATTGGCACGGTTCCCGGATGAGCGCCTGGCGCGGGGGTGCGCTTTGGCGTTGTTCCGCGGCAATCCGGACCAATATGATGAGGTCGTGGAATCGATGCTGATGCGCCCTGATGATGATCCCGGTGACATGGGCCCCGGCGACGGTGATGATGCGCCCCTTGGCGATGTTCCCAATGACGACGTGCTCAGGAAGCTCGACTTCGATGTCGAGGAACTGGACGACGACCTGGAGCTGGCGATGGCCGTTGACCTGTGATCGCAGGGTCTCGGGCCGCGGGCTGGGCGTCATCGCGAGATTAAGGTACACCCGGCATCGTGCCCCACGTATGGGTGCACGCTGCCGGGCGGCGACGTGAGTAGGCGACTCAGTACGGGTGGCTCAGTGCAGGTAGTCGGCGGCGTTCGTCGGGCTGGACGGCACGGCGTGGCCCTCCGTCACCGTGCCCAGACCGGACAGGTATGCCTCGCGGCCGGATTCGATGGCGTGCTTGAACGCGCGGGCCATCAGCGGGATGTTGCCGGCGCTCGCGATGGCCGTGTACGCCATCACCGCGTCCGCGCCCATCTCCATGGCCTCGGCGGCCTGGCTGGGACGCCCGATGCCCGCGTCGATGATCACCGGCACGTGCGTGTTCGCGATGATAACCTCGATGAAGTCGCGCATGCGCAGTCCCTTGTTGGAGCCGATAAGCGAGCCGAGCGGCATCACGCAGGCGGCGCCGGCCTCCTCAAGCCGCTTGGCCGCGATCGGATCGGGGAACATGTACGGCATCACCACGAAGCCCTCCTTGGCGAGCATCTCGGTGGCGCGAATCGTCTCCTCGTTGTCGGGCAGCAGGTACTTCGTCTCGTGCTCGATCTCGACCTTGACGAAGTCCGTCTGGCAGACCTCGCGGGCGAGACGCGCAATGCGCACGGCCTCCTCCGCGTTACGCGCGCCGGACGTGTTCGGCAGCATCGTGATGCCCTTGGGGATGTAGTCGAGCAGGTTGTTCTCGGTCGTGCGGCAGCGACGCAACGCCATCGTCACGATCTGTGTGCCGGCGTTCTCTATGGTCGCCTTGATGAGGTTCAGGTCGTAGCGCCCCGAGCCGAGGATGAAGCGGCTGGTGAACTTGTGCCCGCCGAGCACCAGCGGGTCGGCGTCGCCGGTCGCGATGTCGTCGTAGGCGTGCGCGTCCGGTTCGGGGAGCAGCGCGGTGTTCGTCGCCGTGCCGATGAGTTCGTCGAGCACCGGGTCGTCCGATTGGGCGGCCGGTGTGGTTGATGCGATGGTCATGATGGTACCTTTCTTTGAGGTATATGACGCTTGATGCGTGCGGTATTCGGGTCGGAGTGCGGTTCGCTGGCCGGCATCGGCATGAGCCCGTGCCGATGCCTTGCCGCGTGTTTGCCGGGCTCTCAGCCGCCCTGCACGAACGTGACGATTTCGACGGTGTCGGTGCCGCTCAGCATGGTCTGTGCGCGCTTGTCGCGCGGCACGATGGCACCGTTCACCTCGACCGCCACGCGTCCCGCGTTAAGGCCCTTGCGCGCGATGAGCTCGTCGACGCTGAGCGGCGTGGCGATGTCCTCCTGCTGCCCGTTGATGATCATGTGTCCCTCCTCGGTCGCTGGCGTGATTCCCATATCGGCGACATTGCACTGCCGGCCGTTGCCGGTCGATCTCCGATCGGGCACGCCGGCGTCCGCCGATATGAAAAACGGGTCGCTGGAGCAAGCCGTACCCTGTGAGGTGGTGCGCCCCTCCATGACCCGAATCATGCGTTTTTTCGTTATGCCTGTTCTGTTATATGCCGGGATGCCCGGTGCGTTTGGCTGGGAACCGTCCGCCATCGGTTGGCGGATGCCGATTGTTGCTGCGCTGCGACTGGACAACTCGTCCCTACGGCGGCATTACCCGCATCAAGTTGACGGTCGAAGCGTCGCTTCCTCTCAGCCTTGCGGCTCCCGTTCGGTTGCGCCTTCATCATAGCCCAGACCGCGTGACATCGCGCCCGGCCGCAGGGCTTCGCGGCCTTTCAAAATCCCTCGAATTGGTTATGATTGTCGTAACGAAGAGACAGGGGATGATGATGGCCAGATGCGCTCGATGCGGTAATGAAATTCCAGCGGGATCGGCGTTCTGCACATACTGCGGCATTCCGGTCGCAAGCGGTGCCGCCGCAGCGCCCGGTAGCGGGGCGCAGATGCCTCAACCTGGTACAGCCGCGTCCGGCTTCGCTCCGAACACAGTACCCGGTACGGGGACGTTGCCGCCTGTCCCGCAGCCAGCGGGCCCCGCGGATAACGGCGGCAGCGCACCCCAAGGTCAGCCCGGGTCGCAATCCCAACCCGGCAAGAAGCCACCACTTACGCCCGCGCAACGCAAGAAGCGCAAGATCATCATCGCCATCATCGCGGCCATCGTCGTCGTGGCGATCGTCGTCGGCGGAGTTGCCGCATTCCTCATCCTTCACGGCAAGAAGAACGCGGCCGCGGGCCCCGTGCAGACCAGCGACACGACTGATGCAACGCCGAAGAAAACGCAAAAGCAATCCCCGACGCAGATCGAAGGCAAAAAGCGGTCAGCGAAGTCACCATGACCAACTTCGTCTGCAACTACGACACCTCCGACTGGGGGTGGGACGGCGGCGCAGTGCTTTCCGACGTAATGCCCTGCGCCAACGGCGATGCGAGCTCCAGCAGCGATTCCGACTATGGCAGTTCCAGCCAATCCGCCGATGACGGGCAATATGCGTTCGGCGTCTGGACGCCGGCAATGGACGAATCGAAGGTGATCTACTTCTCGGCTCTGAAATCCGGGGAGAAGATGTACTCCGATCCGGTCGTCGCCGCCACATACGGTCCCAACCCGGCCGTGTTCGTGATCTACGCGGTCAAGACCAAGGCGGTCGGCACCACGCCGGAAACCGTGCACCTGTTCGCCCATCAGGTCGATTTGAAATCCGGCGAATTGTCCGATCGTATCGATCTGCGCACCGAGGAAGACAATCTGATCAACCTGCAGCAGGATTACGAATTCGATGTGCTCGCGCAATCCAACAATCGCGTCGCCATCGAGAAAAGCTGGAAGACGACGGAGAAGAGGACCGTCAACGACGATCAGCGTGAGGTCGAAATCGGCCACAAGCAGATCATGGGATTGAGCGACGGCGCGAAGCAGGCCGAGACCTTGCAGACGTTCAAGGACAGCGTGAGCATCAGCAAGGACAGCGGCGGATACCAGTCGTTGAACACTACTGAGGTCCATGTGGACGATTACCACGTGTTCGACACGTATGTGGTCAAGGACAGCGCATACCACCTGTATTCCATCGACGGCAACAAGGAAATCGTGAAGATCCCGCTGGATTACTGCTCGCCCGGCGACACCTACCGATGCGACTTGCAGGGCCTGTATCGGTTCGGCGCGAATCAGTACGTGCTCAATCCCTCCGAAAGCTATAACGGCAACAAGCTGCTGATTCTGGATGCAGGTACGGGCAAGACCAAAAAAGTCACCGACCTGCTGAACATCAACACGAAGGATGACCAGTACGTGAACTTCACGGACTTCGGCCAGTTCTCGGACGGTTCCCTGTATTTCCAGTGGGATGAGTCGAGCGACAGCAAGCGTGTGTTTATCCTCTCGCGCGACCTGAAGGTCACCGAGGTGCTGGACGGCGGGCGGTGGGCCCGCCTGATGCTGAACTCCGGTGAGTTCGAAGGAGCCAACTATCTGCTGAAGCAGTTCTACGTCAAAACCACGGACGAGAACATCATCGTCGACGAGAAGGGCGAGACGGTCGGCAGCTACACGTTGACCCCGTCGGACGATGACGCGGACGACTACGACCATACGGCCGTGGACTGGATTATGTGGAGGGATGGCTCCGAGAACACGGTGACGGTCACGCGCGGGCAGGCGCCCGGCGAGCCGGCCCCAGACTCGTCCGACGGCAGCGGGTCGAGCAGCAGCGATGGCAGCGCCGGTGACAGCAGCTCCGGCGACTGACCACGCGCCGGGCGGTGCCGCCCTCATGACCCACCTCCATACTCTCTGAACGGTAGCTGCACGGCCGGAAACGTCGGCATGACATTATGGCGTTGTCTGGTGGCAATCCTGTGACTATCACTTTCCTTCACATAAACGGTGTCACAATGAAAGGTATGACTTACAGGAACGACAAAACTGGGGAAGCCACGGTCGAGCACACCTGTGATGCCCGTGCGGTGTTCGACAAGCTCGCCATCATCGTGGTGACATATAAGCGCCAGCAGTTGCTGGAGGAACTCTTGGCCTCATTCGCGCAGCTGACGGTCGCGCCATGGCGCATCGTCATCGTCGACAACGAACACTCCGACGAGACGCAGGACATGGTCGACGAATTCCGGGAGAAGGCCGACGGTCTGTGGGGGACGACGGACGCCGACCGCAAAGGTGGCACGAGCCGTGTGGTGTACGCTCCGCAAACCGACAATCTTGGCGGTGCCGGTGGGTTTTCCGTCGGAGTAAAAGTCGCGTACGATCTCGGGGCGGAATGGTTCTGGGTGATGGACGACGACGTCGCCGTACTGCCTGACGGCATCGAGAAGCTCGCGAAATGGGGTCGCGACCATGACGTGATCCAGGGCGGCAAGCTCGATTTCGACGGCGGGCCGTTCTACTGGCAGTACAACTTCATCGTGCCGCTGGGCATCCCGAACCCGATCGCGCCGGCCGCATTCGGCTCCGCCGGGTACCGCGTGATGAACACGCTGTGCTTCGAGGGCGGGCTGTTCCGCAGGCGCATCGTGGAGAAGATCGGGCTCCCCGACCCGCGGTTCTTCATCTACTGGGACGACACGATGTACGGGTATCTGGCCAGCAAGGTCACCAACTCGATTGTGGTGCCCGACGTGGTGATGCGGCGCACGCGCGACATCAGCAACTGGGACATCGCCGGATTGCGGCAGCTGAACTCCACCTCGGACATGAACCGGTACCACATCCTGCGCAACCGCGGGTACATGGCCCGGTACTTCATGGTGCACGGCGACTACCGGCCAGTGCTGTTCGCCTTGGGAACGGCCGCCACGGTGGCGAAAGAGGTTATTCGCCTGGTCGCGGTCGACCGCGAGCACGTGCGCACCGGGCTGGTGCAGATCGCCAAGGGATGGCGGGACTCGCACAAGCTGATGCACGACCCGAAGTGGCGGCCGATGCCGCCCCTGGGGGGGGCAAAAAGGGCGACCACATCC